>Ga0326597_10000020_pt1 | contig 244992 bp, 223 predicted proteins | sample RVTome_12_FD_203789 | JGI IMG/M metagenome (GOLD analysis project Ga0326597, IMG submission 203789) | Soil microbial communities from uranium-contaminated site in the Upper Colorado River Basin, Wyoming, United States - RVT100D185 | ecosystem: Environmental > Terrestrial > Soil > Contaminated...
CGACATCGCCGCCGGCAACGCCGTGCCGCGACATCCGCTCGCCGCCCCCGGGCGACAGCGCGGTGATCAGCCAACTCGAACGGCTCAGTTCCAAGGAAACGAAAATGGCGCCAAACTGCGTGCGGATGGCGGCCGGCTCTTCATACGGGCGATTCGCAGACATCGGTCCCTCCAGGTTGAGTGGTCAGCAGCCCCAGCCTGGATCAAAGACCGGCCGCCATCCACATCCCCATGGAATCTTCGTCGCCTCCGCCTCCTCGCAATGACGTCGCAGGCTTGAGGTCCACTTCCACAAAACCCGCCCCTAAGCGTCCTTCTCCAGATAGTCCTTCAGTACCTCGGGATCGGGGTCGGCGCCGAGGCCGGGACCGTCGGGCACCCGGAAGGCGTTGCCGACGGGCTGGTTCAGCGCGCCGAAGGGATAGGCCTCGAGGTCGAGGTAGATGTGCTCGATCAGGAAGGCCTCGGGCATCGCCGCCAGCAGGTGCAGGCTGGCCAGGAAGCCGGGGCCGAAATAGGGCGAGTGCGGCACCAGGGTGACGTTCGCCGCCTCGGCCAGCACCGCGACCTTGCGGAACTCGGTGATGCCGCCGACCTTGGTGACGCTGGGCTGCGCGTAGGTGACGGCGCCGGCGTCGAACATCTTCTTGAACTCCCACGAGGTGCAGGCGTTCTCGCCGGCGGCGATCGGGATGCCGGACTCGATCTGCAACTCGGCCAGGGCCTCGAAGTCCTCGGGCGGGAAGATCGGCTCCTCCAGCCAGAACGGCTCGAACTCGGCGAACCTGGCCGCCATCTCCGCCGCCTGGCGCGGCCGCCACGGGCAGTTGGTGTCGATCATCAGGCCGAACTCGGGGCCGCCCGCCTCGCGCGCCGCCCTGACCTCCGGCACCGCGGTCTCGTGCAGCTTGACGTGGGCATAGCCGGCCTTGACGGCGTGCGCGGTGCGCTCGGCCACGGCGTCGACGTCGTTGTACTTGAACAGACTGGCGTAGGCCGGGATCTCAGCCCGGCAGGCCCCGCCCAGCAGCGCGTGCACCGGCAGGCCCGCCGCCTTGCCGGCGATGTCCCAGAGGGCGATGTCGATGCCGCTGATCGCGAACATGGTGACGCCGTAGCGGCCCCAGATGTGGTTGATCTGCTGCAAGAAGAACGAAATGCCGGCGATGTCGCGCGCATCCTTGCCGATGATGTGCGGCGCCACCATGTGATCGACCGCCGCCTTGGTGGCGCGCGCGGCGCCATAGCCGAAGGCATCGCCCCAGCCGGAGATGCCGGCGTCGGTGTCGATCCGCACCATGACGTAGTCGAGGGTCTTCCAGTCGCGCCACTCGGTGGCCGGGCCGCCGGAGGCGAAGGGAATGCGGATCAGGTGGCTCTCGACGTTCTCGATGCGCATGGCGTCGTCCTCATTCGCCGACGCGGAAGCGGGCCACCGCCTCCTCGTCGAAGGTGAAGCCGAGGCCCGGCCGGTCCGGGATCAGGAGGTCGCCGTCCTCCAGCGCCATCCGCTCCTGGTAGAGCGGCTCGAACCAGGGCATGTGCTCGGCATAGGTACAATTGGCGATGGCGCCGCAGAGCTGCAGGCTCTGCTCGGTGAAGATATGCGGCGAGATTGGCACGTCGCGCGCCTCGGCCATGTGCGCCACCTTCATGAACTCGGAGATGCCGCCGACCCGCTGCAGATCGGGCATCAGGATATCCGCCGCCTTTCGCTCCAGCATCTGGGCGAAACCGTAGCGCGCGTACTCGGTCTCGCCGCTGGCCACCGGCGTGTCGAGCTCGGCGGCGACCCGGGCCGAGCCCTCGAGGTCGTAGGCCGGCACGGGCTCCTCGAACCAGACCAGGCCGTAGCGCTCGATGGCGCGGCCGAGGCGGATGGCGTGGCTGACCGTGAGGCCCTGGTTGGCGTCGGCCATCAGGGCCACCTCGGGCCCGATCGCCTCGCGCACCGCGGCCACCCGCTCGGCGTCCTCTTCGACCCGCGGCTTGCCGAGCCGCATCTTCATGGCGCGGAAGCCGGCGGCCAGGAACTCCCTGGCCTCGGCGACCAGCGCCTCGATCTCGAGGTCGAGCCAGAGCCCGCCGCTGGCGTAGGCGGGGATGCGGTCCCGCACCCCGCCCAGCATCTTGTAGACTGGCAGGCCGTGCGCCTTGCCGACGATGTCCCAGGCGGCGGCATCGAGCGCCGAGACCGCGAACACCGGCACGCCCTTGTGGCCGAGGAAGTTGATGTCGCGCCACATCTCGGCCCAGATCTGCTGGCTCATGTGCGGGTCGCGGCCGATCAGGTGGTGCTCCAGCGCCCGCACCATGCCCTCGAGCACGCCGAGCTTGCGCTCGCCGAAGGCGAAAAGATAGCTCTCGCCGGTGATCCCGGAATCGGTGTCGGCATAGAGCAGCACCGCGTCCACCGACTCGATCCGGTGGATCGAGGTCCTGAGCGGGCGCGCGAACGGAAACCGCACCTGCACCGTCCGAATTGCGGTAACTTTCACTGCCTCTCTCCTCGGCTTCTCGCGGCCCATCAAAGCAGATGCGGGACCGGCCCGCCAAGCCCATCCCGCTTTAGCTGTAGGGCGCGGCGCCGCCGCGGTCGAACAGCGGAAACAGCGCCGCGCCGGCGAGGAAGCCGGTGATGTGGGCCTCCCAGGCGATGGCGCGGATGCCGCCGAAGTCGGCTAGGCCGATCAGGCCGAAGGCCAGGTTGATGCCGATGAAGAGGACGGCCAGCAGCAGCCCGCGCGGCCAGCCGCGCCGCGCCGGCTGGCCTGCCGCCAGGGTCAGCCGCCGGCGCGCGAAGGCGAAGCGGGCGGCGGCGCCGAACAGGCCGGCCACCGCGCCGGAGGCGCCGATCACCAGCACCGGAACCCGGGTCAACAAGTAGACCGCGACGGTGCCGGCGATCGAGAGCAGGGCGAGCAGCAGATAGAAGGCGAGGAAGCGCCGGCTGCCGAGGCGCCGCTCGAGCAACGTGCCGAAGGCCAGCAGAAAGCCGGTGTTGACCAGGAGATGCAGCAGATCGCCGTGCAGGAAGCTGTAGGTCAGCGGCGACAGCCACAACGCCGCTTCGGCCGGCGGGCCGAAGCCGCCCGCCGGGTCGACGAACAGGCTGGGCGCGAAGCCCAAGTGCAGCAGCACGGCCTGATCCAGCTGCGGCGCCAGCAGCAGGCGGACCAGATGCACCGCCAGGTTGGCCGCGATCAGGGCGCCGGTAACGGCGGTCAGGTTCAGCGCGGGCGGCGAATTCATGCTCACGGGCCGGATCACTCCGTTCGACGGGCGCCGGCTGAAGGTCGCCGCCGTCTGCGCTAACATGCAGGCGCCCGCGGTAATGAGCAACGATCGGTCGTGACATGTTGATCCAATGCCGGCGCGGATGGCGGCCGGACGTGCCTGCCGCCTGCGCCTTGATGCTGCTTGCGGCGTTGCTGCTGGCCCTGCCCGCGGCCGCCGCCGACGAGGCGACCTCGCGGCGCCCGCGCATCGAGGCCGAGGGCCACCCCTGGCAGGCTTTCGGGCGCGTCAACAACCAGGGCAGCGGCTTCTGCACCGGCGTCCTGGTCGGCCCCGCCGTGGTCCTGACCGCGGCGCACTGCCTCTACAACCGGCGCGCCGGCAGCTGGGCCGACGCCGGCCGCATCCACTTCGTCGCCGGCTACGACAACCGCGGCTACGCCTTCCACGCCCGCGCCGGCCGCTACCTTGTCGCCCCGGGCTATGATCCCAGCAAAACCGAGCGAAGCCCGGCCGAGGCGGCGCGCGACTGGGCCGTCGTGACGCTGGAACGGGCGGCCCCGGCGCGTCTCGGCTACATCGGCGTCGCCCGCTTCCGCAAGGGGACGGCGCTGCCGCCGGCGCCGGCGTTCAGCCTCGCCGGCTATGGCCGCGACCGCCCGCATGCCCTCTCGGCGCACCAGGGCTGCCGCCTGCTGGGCTGGGATGCCGGCTTCGATCTGCTGCTGCACGACTGCCAGGCGGTCGGCGGCATCTCCGGCGCCCCGATCCTCGGCCGCTGGAACGGGCACTTCCTGGTCTATGCCCTGCACGTCGGCCGCAGCGAGGTCGACGGGACGCGGCTGGGCGGGGCGGTGCCGGCGGGCGATTTCTTCGACGCCGTGCGCGCCGCCACCGGACAGACCGTCGCCCGCGAGCAGGCCCTCGACATCCTGCCCGGGCGCGCCGGAGAGTGAGCGGCCGGACCTTGCCATAGATTTTCCAGGGGTCGGCGGCAGGATTTGTCGCTTGTGAATTGGCGCGCGGCCCGCTCACAGTGTCGCACGACAGGGCAACGCGGAGGACAGCGCCGATGGCGGAACCGATGCACGAGGGCGGCTGCCTGTGCGGCGGGGTGCGCTACCGGGCGGGCGGCGCGCCGCTCTGGGTCGCCCACTGCCACTGCGAGAGCTGCCGGCGGCACACCGGCGCGGTGATGACCAGCTTCGTCGGCTATCTGAAGCCGCAGGTCGCCTTCACCCGCGGCACGCCCCTGGTGCACGAATCCTCGGCCGGGGTCTGGCGCCGCTCCTGCGCCGACTGCGGCACGCCGCTGAGCTACGAGGCGACCCGCTCGGCCGGAGAGACGCACCTCTATCTCGCCACCCTGGACCAGCCGGCCGGTATCCGCCCCACCCTGCACGTCTTCACCGCCGAGGCGGTGCCGTGGCTCGAGATCGACGACGGCCTGCCGCGCTATCCCGGCCTCTCGCGCGACGGCACGGCGGCGGCGGCGCAACCGCGCCCCGCGCCGCCGCAGGAGTTCACCGGCGGCTGCCTCTGCGGCGCCGTGCGTTATCGCCTGGCCGAACCCCTGACGGGCGTCCACCTCTGCCACTGCCGGATGTGCCAGCTGGCCCTCGGCAGCCCGTTCGCCGGCTTCGGCGGCCTGCCCGAGACCGCGCTTCGGTTCACTCAGGGCCGGCCCAGGCTCTATCGTTCGTCGGCCCGGGCGCGGCGCGGCTTCTGCGCCGATTGCGGCACGCCGCTGACCTTCCAGTACGACGGCAAGGCGCGCATCGGCGTCACCCTGGGCAGCCTCGACCGTCCCGACGCCGTGCGCCTGGAGGCGCATGTCGGCATCGAGAGCCGGTTCGCCTGGCTCCGCTTCGCCGACGGCCTGCCGGAGCGGCCGACGGAGGGCGAGGCCTGCGGCTGCGGCGACGGTTGACCCTCGATATCGTCAACCCTCTCTGCGGCGTCATTGCGAGCGCCGCGGTGCGGCGCGAAGCAAACCAGTGGCGGCGGCCCTGGATCGCCTCGGCGGCTGCGCCGCCGACGCGATGACGAAAGGGCTTGTCGTCGGCATGCCCTTCGTCAGTCCCGCGCACGCGGGAAGCCATCGCCTTCTGGAAGGTGCTGGCCCCCGCTTTCGCGGGGGTGACGGTGAAAGCTACGCCTTCGAGGCGCCGATCACGCCGACCGCCTCGATCTCGACCTTGAGGCCGGGGCGTGCGAGCGCGGAGACCTCGACCAGGGTCGAAGTCGGAAAGTCGCCGGTGAAGAACTCGGCGCGCGCCCGCCAGACCTCCTCGCGGCGCCGGATGTCGGTGACGAAGACGGTGATCTTGACGATGTCCGCCATGGCCCCGCCGGCCGCCGTCATCAAGTGGCGGATCTTCGCGAAGATGAGCTTCGACTGCCGGTACTCGTCCTCGCCGCCGGCGATCACACCGTCGGCGTAGCCCGAGACCATGCCGGCGATCCAGACCTGCTCGCCGACCACCAGGCAGTTCGACCAGGTCTCCGGCGGCGGCTCCGGCACCTCGGGCGACGTCACGCGCTTGATCTTCCCGGCCATGCCCGGCCCTCCCCTTGCTCGGGCCGAGCTTAGCCGTTTCCCGGGAAATACCGCCAGCGCCGAAGGCGCGTGTTCCCTCGCGCGACCGCGTTTGCCAGGATATTGCCAGAAACGGCGAAGAACCGAGAGAAAGAGCCATGCCAGATACCGACCAGGGGTTGGTCACGCACACCGGCGGCTGCCACTGCGGGCGGGTGCGCTTCGAGGTCCGCGCGGCGGCCGAGCTCAACGTCTCGCAGTGCAACTGCTCGACCTGCGCCAAGTCGGGCTACCTGGGCCTGACCGTGCCGAAGGAACGCTTCACGCTGCTCCAGGGCGGGGACAGCCTGACGACCTACAGCTTCAACACGCGCGTCGCCCGCCATCCCTTCTGCCGCCATTGCGGCATCAAGTCGTTCTACCATCCGCGCTCGCACCCCGAGGGCGTCACCGTCAACGCCCGCTGCCTCGATCCCGAGAGCGTCGCCTCGATGCGGATCCGGCCGTTCGACGGCCGGCGCTGGGAAGCGCAGTTCCCCGAGGGCCGGGCGGAGAGCTATCCGAACTGAGGCCGGGCGGTGAGCTTCCCGAACTGAGGGCTGGGCGCGCGCCGTCAGGCGTTGGCCCGGGCGTTCAGAAGCGCGATCACTTCGTCCGTTGAGCGCACGTCGCCGAAGATGACGGCGACGATGGCGAGCGTGGCGTTGTGCTCCTCGTCCGTCCGGCAGGCATTGGCATCCGAGACCATGAGGCACTTGTAGTTCATCATCATCGCGTCGCGCAGGGTGCTCTCGCAGCAGACGTTGGTGGCGGTGCCGACGATGATCAGCGTATCGATGCCGCGCTGCCGCAGGATCTGGTCGAGACCCGACGAGCCCGGCACCAGGGCGCTGAAGCGCCGCTTCAGGACCACCAGGTCTTCCGCGGCAGTCGTCAGATCAGCATGGATCTCATGCCCGAAGTTTCCGGGCGTGAACGCCTCCTCCATGCGCTGGCCCCAGTCGCCGGCGGCAAAACTTGTGCGCCACACCGACCAGGTCTGGGCGGCTTCCTGATCGTAGGTGTTCTTGATCCAGACGACGGTGCCGCCGGCCTGGCGCGTCGCCTCGGCCAGCCGGTTGACGTTCGGCACGATGGCGCGCGCCACCGGCATCTCGGCCGGCTGTCCGGGGGCCATGAAACCGTTTTGCAGGTCGACGACGACAAGCGCGGCGCGGGCCGGATCGATCGTATCGAAGGCGTGCGGGCGGCCGCGACGCTCCATCAGCCGTTCGGCGACATAGTCGGGAAGTGCTACACGGTGCAGTCTCTCTTCCGTAATCATGATCTTTCCCGCCTCCACGCTCTGCCCGCCGGATGGCCTGTGCTTCCCGGTTTCCAGCTCCTGCGCCTTAAATGATAGGCCGGGTTGCGATCTCGCGCACCAGGACATCGGGGGCGAGGGTGCCCTCAGTGGCGGAGTCTAATTTCTAGGTAAATGAGTTCTGGTCGGAGTGGCAGGATTTGAACCTGCGGCCCCCGCCTCCCGAAGACAGTGCTCTACCAGGCTGAGCTACCCGCCGCGCCGATGAAAGCACCGTGGAATCAACTTGTTACAGAAACACGATGGAGATGCGAAAAGTCGGTTTCAAGCGCTTTGGCGAAAACCACTTTGCCGAGATTGTGCCAACGGTCGCCGCCGTGCAGCCGTCAAACCATCATCACCGTCGCCAGCATGCCCGCAATCATCACGACGACCAAAGCGATGGTGCCGTAATACTTCCAGGGGGAAATGTCGTCGTCACCGGGCTGGGGCTTTCGACCGTAACGTTTTTCGAAGCTGTCGTCGTACACCACCAAGGGGATGTCGTCGAATTTGGGCATGGCGTTTAGAACTCCGGCCACCAGTCCCGCAGGCCCGTTCACGGATTGCAAACAAATCGACCTGGCGACGATGGCGGCTGTGATGCCCTACATATGGCCCCGACGCGCGCGATTGCGAGTCGTGCGGCACTGGTCCATCCGCCGCTTCGCGGAGCGATGACGAGCAAGGCAGTTGAGGCGGATAGTCTCGATTTCGCGTCCGCGCTTGGTCGGGCTGTCCGCATCTCGGTAGCGGGTCAGCAGGTCGGCCAGGGTTGTTGCCTTGAGCGGGCGCTGGTGGCTCGTGATGCCGTCCCGGTCTAGCTCGCGTTCAATTTGGCGCGCCCAAACCTCGGCATCGTCTTTGAAGCTGAATGCGCGAGTGCGTGAGCGATGACCCTGCCGGCGAACCTGTACGTGCCAGCCCGAGCCGCGTTTGCGATAGGTCGCCATGGAGAAAGCTCCTGTCACTGTGACAAGGGTGTGACAGGTTGACTTTTAGGGATTTCGGGATACTGAACTGGGCTCCTAGCCTATTGAACCGCGTAGCGGTTCTGGTCGGAGTGGCAGGATTTGAACCTGCGGCCCCTGCCTCCCGAAGACAGTGCTCTACCAGGCTGAGCTACACTCCGCGCCGATGCGGCGGCGGTTATAGCGCCCGCCGCCGCGGGCCGCAAGCTTGGCTTGGCTTGGCTTGGCTTGGCTTGGCTCGGCTTGGCCTGGCCCGCCGCCGGCGCGGCGCCTAGTGCGCGCGCTCGATGCAGAAGTCGATGACCTCGGTGAGCGCGGTCTTCGCCGGGCCGGCGGGGAAGAGGCCGAGCGCGTCGCGCGCCATGGCGCCGTAGTGGCGGGCCCGCTCGACCGTGTCGTCAAGCGCGCCGAGGCGGCGGATCAGGCTGATCGCCCGCTCCAGGTCGTCCTCGCGCTGCGCGCCCTCGACCAGGCAGCGGCGCCAGAAGCGGCGCTCGTCTTCGCTGCCGCGCCGGAAGGCCAGCACCACCGGCAAGGTCACCTTGCCCTCGCGGAAGTCGTCGCCGATCGACTTGCCCAGGGTCGCCTCGCGGGCCGAGTAGTCGAGCGCGTCGTCGACCAGCTGGAAGGCGATGCCGAGGTTCTTGCCGTAGCTCTCGAGCGCCGTTTCCTCGGCCTCGGGGCGTTCGGCGACGACGGCGCCGACGCGGCAGGCGGCGGCGAACAGCGCCGCGGTCTTGGCGGTGATGACCTCGAGGTAGGCGTCCTCGGTGGTCTCGGTGTTGTTGGCGGTGGCGAGCTGCAGCACCTCGCCCTCGGCGATCACCGCCGAGGCGTTGGCGAGGATGCGCAGCACCGCGAGGCTGCCGTCCTCGACCATGATCTGGAAGGCGCGGCTGAACAGGAAGTCGCCGACCAGCACGCTCGGCTGGTTGCCCCAGAGCACGTTGGCGGTGGCGCGGCCGCGGCGCAGGTCGCTGTCGTCGACGACATCGTCGTGCAGCAGCGTGGCGGTGTGGATGAACTCGACGCAGGCGGCGAGGTTGAGGTGGCGCTCGCCCTCGTAGCCGCAGAGCCGCGCCGCCGCCAGGGTCAGCATCGGCCTGAGGCGCTTGCCGCCGGAGGCGACGATGTGGCCGGCGAGCTGCGGGATCAGAGCGACCCGGCTGTCCATTCGCCGCACGATCACCTGGTTGACCCGGGTCATGTCGGCTTCGACCAGCGCCGTCAGCGCCGCCATCGTGGCGCGGGCCGGCGCGCGGCGCTCGTCCTTCAGCTTTACGACATCGGCCACAAACACCCTCTCCCACCTTGACCCCGGCAAGCCCGAGGCGAACATAATGGGCTCCGCCGGTTATGAAAAGCGCCCGCCGGCGGCGTCGGAGGCGGGCCGGAGCGAGGCCATGATCGAGCTGATGCGGACCAATGATCAGGTGCTGCTGTCGTGGGCGGTGGCGCTGCTGAAGGAAGGCGGCATCATGGCGATCGTCCTCGACGGCCACATGAGCGTGCTGGAAGGCAGCATCGGCGCGCTGCCGCGCCGGCTGATGGTCGTCGACGCCGACGCCGAGCCGGCGCGCCAGGCACTCCGGGAAGCGGGGTTCGAACTTGCCCGTGGCTGACGCGGCGGCGCTCAGCGACGACGCCTTCCTCGGCGGCGCGCTCAGGCTGTTGCAGCCGCGGCGCGGCTATCGCGCCGGCAGCGACGCGGTGCTGCTGGCGGCGGCGGTGCCGGCGCAAGGGACGCAGCGGGTGCTCGACGCCGGCGCCGGCGTCGGCGCGGTGGCGCTGACGCTGGCGCATCGCCTGCCGGAAATCCGCATCGACGCGCTCGAGCTGCAGCCCCCGCTGGCCGCGCTCGCCGCCGAGAACGCACGGCGCAACGGCTTCGCCGGCCGGCTCGCGATCATCACCGGCGACCTCGCCTGTCCGCCGGCCGCGCTCGCGCACGACTACGATCACGTCGTCAGCAACCCGCCCTACCACGAGCCGGGATCGAGCCACGCTTCGCCCCAGCGTTCGCGCGACCTGGCGCGGCGCGAGAGCCATCTCGGGCTCGGCGCCTGGATCGGAGCCTGCCTGGCCCGCCTGCGCCCGGGCGGCACCTTGACCCTGATCCAACGGGCCGGGCGCCAGGAGGAAGTGCTGGCGGTGCTGGCCCCGGCGGCCGGCGGCGCCGTGGTCCTGCCGCTGCTGCCGGGCCCGGGCCGGCCGGCCAAACGCCTGATCGTGCGCGCCGTCAAGGGTGCTGGCGCGCCGCCCGCCTGGGCGCCGGGTCTGGTCCTGCACCGGGCCGACGGCGCCTATACCGGGGCCGCCGAGGCGGTGTTGCGCCACGGCGCCGCGCTGGACTTTGCGCCGGCCGAGACTTGAGAGCGGCGGCGGCCCGGGCTATGTAGACCTGCGATGAACCTGCGCAAGCTTTTGCCCTGGCTGAAGCTCGAGCCGCTGCGTCACCCGGCGCCGGCGGTCGCGGTGCTGCGCCTGCACGGCATCATCACGCCGCAAGGCGCGCCGCTGCGCCCCAGCCTGTCGCTTTCCGCCCTGGCCGCGCAGATCGAGCAGGCCTTCGGCCTGCGCGGTGTCCGGGCGGTGGCGCTGGCCATCAATTCGCCCGGCGGCTCGCCGGTGCAGTCGGCGCTGATCCACGACCGCATCCGCGCCCTGGCGGCGGAGAAGCAGTTGCCCGTGCTCAGCTTCGTTGAGGACGTCGCCGCCTCCGGCGGCTACTGGATCGCGCTCGCCGGCGACGAGATTTACGTCAACGCGAGCTCCATCGTCGGCTCGATCGGGGTCATCAGCGCCGGCTTCGGCTTCCAGGAACTGATCGCCAAGCTCGGCGTCGAGCGCCGCCTGCACGTCTCCGGCGAGAAGAAGAGCTTCCTCGACCCGTTCCGGCCCGAGCGCCGGGACGATGTCGAGCGCCTGACGGCGATCCAGAAGGAGGTTCACGCCGCCTTTCGCGCCCATGTCACGAGCCGCCGGACGGGCAAGCTCAAGGGTGCCGGCGAGGAGTTGTTCTCGGGTGAGTTCTGGACCGGCGCCAAGGCGGTCGAGCTGGGCCTGGCCGACGGCGTCGGCGAGTTGCGGCAGGTGCTGCGCGAGCGCTATGGCCAGGAGGTCAAGCTGCGGGTGGTGGAGCCGCGCCGCGGCCTGCTGAAGCGCCGTTTCGGCCTGGTGCGCAGCGAAGAGGCCCTGGGTGCCGGCCTGATCGACGGCCTGTTGGACGCGATCGGCGCGCGGGCGCTCTGGGCCCGCTACGGGCTCTAGGCCGGGGCCACCATGTTCAGCCTGCCGAAACTGCTGTTGACCCTGGCGGTGATCGCCGCCGTCATCTATCTCGGCCGCGCCTTGACCCGGCGCGCCGATTCCCTGATGCGCAAGCCGCCGGACGCGAAGCAGAAGACAGAATCGGTCGAGCTGGCCAAATGCGCCGTCTGCGATACCTACATCGGCGCCGACAGCCCCGCGTGCGAGCGCGCGGATTGTCCGCAGCGTCGTTAACGGCCGAATTCGGCGGCGACCGGCGCGCCGGCGGAGGCCGCGGCGCTCGCCTTGACCCTGCGCGCCGGCGGTGCTTAATGTGCGCCGCACAATTTCTCGAGCTCAGGCAATCGAACAGGCCATGGCGGCGAACGACGCCCCGGATTCCGCAACCTTTCAGGGCCTGATCCTGACCCTGCAGTATTATTGGGCACGGCAGGGTTGCGTCATTCTGCAGCCTTACGACATGGAGGTCGGCGCCGGCACCTTCCACTGGGCGACGGCCTTGCGCGCCCTCGGCTCGAAATCCTGGAACGCCGCCTACGTCCAGCCCTCGCGCCGACCAAGCGACGGGCGCTACGGCGAGAACCCGAACCGGCTGCAGCACTACTACCAGTTCCAGGTGATCATGAAGCCGTCGCCGCCGGATTTCCAGGAGCGCTATCTCGGCTCGCTCTACGAGATCGGCATCGACCCGACGCTGCACGACATCCGCTTCGTCGAGGACGACTGGGAAAGCCCGACACTGGGCGCCTGGGGCCTGGGCTGGGAGGTCTGGTGCGACGGCATGGAGGTGAGCCAGTTCACCTACTTCCAGCAGGTCGGCGGCTTCGACTGCCGGCCGGTCTCGGGCGAGCTGACCTACGGGCTCGAACGGCTGGCGATGTATGTGCAGGGCGTCGACAACGTCTACGACCTGGACTGGAACGGCGCCGGAGTCACTTACGGCGATGTCTATCTGCAGGCCGAGCGCGAATTCTCCGCCTACAACTTCGAGCACGCCGGGGCTGAAATGCTGTTTCGCCACTTCGCCGACGCCGAGGCCGAAGGCGGCCGGCTGATCGCCGCCGGTCTGGCCCTGCCGGCCTACGACCAGTGCATCAAGGCCAGCCACATCTTCAACCTGCTGGATGCTCGAGGCGTCATCAGTGTCACCGAACGGCAAGCCTATATCGGCCGCGTCCGCACCCTGGCCCGGGCCGCGGCCGAGGCCTGGCTGAAGAGCCAAGGCGAGGCGCCGGAGGGGACCGGCTGATGGCCGAGCTGCTGCTGGAGCTGTTCTCGGAGGAGATTCCCGCCGGCATGCAGGCGCCCGCCGCGGAGAATCTGCGGCGGCTGGTCACCGAACGGCTCACAGCCGCCAGCCTGTCCTATTCCGACGCGCGAGCCTACGCCACCCCCCGTCGCTTGACTCTCGTCGTCGAGGGCCTGCCGGCGAACCAGCCGGATGCGACCGAAGAAAAGCGCGGCCCCCGCAGGGATGCGCCTGAGGAGGCGATCCAGGGCTTCCTCAAGGGCGCCGGGCTATCCTCGATCGAGAACGCGGAGTTGCGTGAGACTGAGAAGGGCGCGTTCTATTTTGCAGTCCGCCACCTCAAAGGGCGGCGAACGTCAGACATTCTCCCTCCTTTAATCGCGAAGGCCATAAACGACCTTCGATGGCCGAAAGCCATGCGATGGGCGGAGACGATCGTTACCTGGGTGCGACCTTTACACAGCATTCTGGCAATTCTTGATGGCAAGGTTCTGAACCAAGAGTTCGGCCTGGGTCTCCGACGCGCATCGCGAGGCGGCGGCTCGTTAGACGAAGCGATTAAGATCAATTTCGGCAACACCACGCAAGGCCACCGCATCCACGCGCCCGAGCCGTTCGTCGTCGCCAATTTCGAGGATTACTTCGAGAAGCTGGCTCAGGCCTATGTGGTGCTGGATGCGGCCAAGCGGCGGGCCATGATCAACTCGGACGCCGAAGCGATCGCCGCGGCCGAGGGTTTGCAGCTGGTCCGGGACGAGCGGCTGTTGGACGAGTTGGCGGGCTTGGTGGAATGGCCGGTGATGTTGCTGGGGCGCATGGACGAGCGTTTCCTCGCCCTGCCGCGCGAAGTGCTGATCGCCGCCATGCGCACGCACCAGCGCTACCTGGCGCTCAACCGCGACGACGGCAGCTTGGCGCCGGCCTTCATCGCCGTCGCCAACCTGGAGGCCGCCGACGGCGGCGCCAGCATCATCGCCGGCAACCAGCGGGTGCTGACGGCACGTCTCGCCGACGCCGAATATTTCTGGCAGACCGACCTGAAGCGGCGCCTGGAGGATCGGCTGCCGGCGCTCGACGACATGGTCTTCCACGCCAGCCTTGGCAGTCTCGGCGACAAGAGCAAGCGGATCACTGCGCTCGCCGGCGAGGTCGCCGCCTACGTTCCCGGGGCCGAGGCCGACCACTGCCGGGCCGCGGCGATGCTGGCCAAGGCCGACCTGACCACCGGCATGGTCGGCGAGTTCCCCGAGCTGCAGGGGCTGATGGGCAGCTATTACGCCGCGGCGCAGGGCGAGCGGCCGGAGGTCGCCGCCGCCATCGCCGAGCACTATGCGCCTCAAGGGCCCAGCGATCAGTGCCCGACGGCGCCGACCTCGGTCGCCGTCGCGCTGGCCGACAAGCTTGACACCCTGGTCGGCTTCTTCGCCATCGGCGAGACCCCGACCGGCAGTCGCGATCCCTTCGCGCTGCGCCGCGCCGCGCTTGGCGTCATCCGCATCGTGCTGGAGAATGCGCTCAGGGTGCCGCTGCGGCCGGCCTTCGAAGCCGCTCTAGCTCAGATTCGGAAAACTATATCCGAACAGCGAAGGCGAACGAGGCAAACTGGAGCCATAGCATCGACAACTCGGACGGCACCTGGTTGGGATGAACCCATTGATACTGTCGTCCTTGACCTCCTCGACTTCTTCGCCGACCGGCTGAAGGTGCACCTGCGCGAAAAGGGCGTGCGCCACGACCTGATCGCCGCCGTCTTCGCGCTCGGCGGCGAGGACGACCTGGTGCGCCTGATGGCCCGGGTCGAGGCGCTGACGAAGTTCCTCGCCGGTGACGACGGCGGCAACCTGCTGACCGCCTACCGCCGCGCCGCCAACATCGTCCGCATCGAGGAGAAGAGAGACGGTCGCGAATATCGAGACGTTGTGCGAAATCTATTTAGCCAGCCGGAGGAAGATGAGCTTTGGCAAAATCTGCACGCCGTGCAGAACTCAGTGTTGTACTCACTGGAACATGAGAAGTTCGAGACGGCCATGGAGATGATGGCCTCATTGAGACCTTATGTGGACAAGTTTTTCGACGAAGTGACAGTCAACGCCGAACAGCCGGAAATCAGAGCCAATCGTTTGGCGCTTCTGCGAGCAATCGTGGTTGTGATGGATCAGGTCGCCGACTTCGGCCAGATCGAGGGATAGAGACGCAGCATGCGGAAATGGGTCTACAGCTTCGGCGGGGGCAGGGCCGAGGGCAGCGCCGAAATGCGGACGCTCTTGGGCGGCAAGGGTGCCAACCTGGCCGAGATGAGCAACCTCGGCCTGTCCGTGCCGCCGGGCTTTACGCTCACCACCGAGGTCTCGACCCACTATTTCAGTAACGGCCAAAGCTACCCCGCCGGCCTTGAGCCGGCCGTCGAGGACGCGCTCGGCGCGGTCGAGGCGGCGGCCGGCGCGCGCTTCGGCGAAGCGGAAAACCCGCTCCTGGTCTCGGTCCGCTCCGGCGCCCGCGCCTCGATGCCCGGGATGATGGACACGGTCTTGAACCTGGGCCTGAACGACGACACCGTGCGCGGGCTCGCCGCGCGCTCCGGCGACCGGCGCTTTGCCTTCGACAGCTACCGCCGTTTCATCCAAATGTACGCCGACGTCGTGCTCGGCATCGAGCATTATCACTTCGAGGACCTGCTGGAGCACCGCAAGCTTGACCTCGGCGTTGCCCTCGATACGGAGCTCGACGCCGAGGTGCTGGAGGATCTGGTCGCCGAGTACCGCCGGCTGGTCGCGCGCGAGCTGGGCCAGCCGTTCCCTCAGGACCCGCGCGATCAGCTGTGGGGCGCGATCGGCGCCGTCTGCCGCTCCTGGATGAACGATCGCGCCGTCACCTACCGCCGACTGCACGGCATTCCCGCGGACTGGGGAACGGCGGTCAACATTCAGGCCATGGTCTTCGGCAATCTGGGCGAGAACTCGGCCACCGGCGTCGCCTTCACCCGCGATCCGGCGACCGGCGAGAAAATCTTCTACGGCGAGTACCTGGCCAATGCCCAGGGCGAGGACGTCGTCGCCGGAATCCGCACGCCCCAGCACCTGACCAAGGCGGCGCGGCTCAAGGCCGGCGATGACGGGCCGTCGCTGGAAGAGACCATGCCCAAGGTCTTCGCCGAGTTGGCCTCGGTTTACGAACGCCTGGAATCGCACTATCGCGACATGCAGGACATCGAGTTCACGATCCAGCAGGGGCGCCTCTACCTGTTGCAGACCCGAAGCGGCAAGCGCACCGCCAAGGCCAGCCTGAGGATCGCCGTCGAGATGGCGCAGGAGGGATTGATCGACCGGGCCGAGGCGGTGGCGCGGATCGATCCCTCGACCCTGGACCAGTTGCTGCACCCGACCCTGGACCCCGAGGCCGAGCGAAAGGTCATCGCCACCGGTCTGCCGGCCAGCCCGGGCGCCGCCTCGGGCAAGGTGGTGTTCAGCGCCGACGAGGCCGAGGCCCTGGCGGCGCAGCAGGTGCCGGTGATCCTGGTCCGCGTCGAGACCAGCCCCGAGGACATTCACGGCATGCACGCGGCCCAGGGTATCCTGACCAGCCGCGGCGGCATGACCAGCCACGCCGCGGTGGTCGCCCGCGGCATGGGCCGGCCCTGCGTCGCTGGCGCCGGCAGTCTGGAGATCGACTACGCCGGCCGCACCATGTCGGCGGGCGGCGTCACCGTCTCGCAGGGCGATGTCATCACCCTGGACGGCAGCACCGGGCAGATCATTCTGGGCGAGGTGGCAACGGTCGAACCCGAGCTGTCCGGCGAGTTCGGCGTGCTGATGGGCTGGGCCGACGAGTTGCGCCGCATGGGCATCCGCGCCAACGCCGAGACCCCGGCCGACGCCGAGACCGCGCGGCGCTTCGGCGCCGAGGGCATTGGCCTCTGCCGCACCGAGCACATGTTCTTTAACGCTGAGCGAATCGCCGCCGTGCGCGAGATGATCCTGGCCAGGGACGCCGAGGGCCGCCGCCAGGCTCTGGAAAAGATCCTGCCGATGCAGCGCCAGGACTTCGCGGCGCTGTTTCGCATCATGGCCGGGCTGCCGGTGACCATCCGCCTGCTCGACCCGCCGCTGCACGAATTCCTGCCCGACGGCCCGGAGGAGCTCGCCGAGCTGGCGGCGGATCTCGGCGTTGGCGTCGAGCGGCTGCGTCAGCGCGTCGCCCAGCTGCGCGAGTTCAACCCCATGCTCGGCCATCGCGGCTGCCGCCTCGCCATCAGCTTCCCGGAAATCTACGAAGTCCAGGTCCGGGCGATCTTTGAAGCGGCCCTGCAGGTCGACGCCGAGGGGATCGGCGCCGTGCTGCCCGAGGTCATGGTGCCGCTGATCGCGACGCGGCGCGAGCTGGAGATCGTACGCGCGCTGATCGACCGCGTCGCCGCCGAGGTCATGGCCGAGAACGGCGCCCAGCTGCCCTATCTGGTCGGCACCATGATCGAGCTGCCGCGGGCGGCGCTGCGCGCCAGCGAGATCGCCACCGAGGCCGAGTTCTTCTCCTTCGGCACCAACGACCTGACCCAGACCACCTACGGCATCAGCCGCGATGATTCGTCAAGTTTTCTCGACGACTACCGCAAAGCCGGCATCCTCGACGTCGATCCGTTCTCGACCCTGGATGCCGAGGGCGTCGGCGAGCTGGTGGAAATCGCGGTCCGGCGCGGCCGCTCCAGCCGCCCCGAGATCAAGCTCGGCATCTGCGGCGAGCACGGCGGCGATCCGGCCTCGATCCGCTTCTGCGAAGCGGTCGGCCTCGATTATGTCTCCTGCTCGCCGTTCCGCGTGCCGATCGCCCGCCTGGCGGCGGCGCAGGCGGCGATCGGACGCGGCACCAGCACCCGCGACGCCGCCTGAAGGGCGCGGGAGAGGGGGCGGCAGCGTCGGCACGACCGAGAAGTCAGGGGCATCGCCAGCCTGATGGTCCACGGCCAGTTCGTCTGCCGTATCACGACGGCTGGGCCGCGGTCGGGACCGTTGCGCGGGTATTGTCCTTCCGGGAGCCGAGGTTTCGCGTCACCAGCATCAGCACCGCCAACACCAAGATTAGCAATGCGGTCCCCGCCACGAGCGCAAAGTCTTCCATCTGCAGCAGCGTGTAAAGGACGCCGTAGAGCGCCGCCAGCGTCAGCCCGACCACGGCGGCGCGGGCGAGGCGCCTGAGCGCCGACCAGGCATAGAGCGTGATCATGGCGATGATCACGACACTCGCCGTCAGATAGGCGGACGCGAAGGCGACGTGCTCGGCCAGCGACAGCAGCGTCAGGTAGAACAGGCTCAAGGCCAGGCCGATCAGGCCGTACTGCACCAGATGCAGGCGGGCGCCGATGGCAAGCTCGAAGACCAGGAAGGTGAGGAAGGTCAGCGCGACGTAGAGCACGCCGTACTTGGTCGCGCGCGTGAGCTTGGAATAGAGCACCACCGGCTTGGCCAGATCGACGCCGGCCATGACCTCGTCCAGGTCATGGCGGCCCGGATGCAGCCAGAGCTGCGGATAGCTGCGGGCGAGCGCGGGGATGCGCCATTCGGCCTCGAAGCCGGACGCGCTTATGCGATGCGAGGCCGGCAGGGCGGTGCCCTGGAAGCTCGGGTGCGGCCAGTTCGAGCCCATGCTGACGGACGTGCTCTCGCCCAGCGGCGTGAAGCGGAAGCCGCCGCTGCCGTTGGCCGCGAAGTTGAGCTTCAGCTCGGCGGCGCCGTCCTCGGACCAGGCATCGAGCGGGATCCGGAAGCCTGTCGGCAACAATGACGCGATGCCGGTGTTGGGCGCCAGCGGACGGACCCGTCCCTGCCAGCGTGGCGCCGCGATCTCCTTGATCGCGTGCGGATCGGACAGGCCGACGGCGATGAAGGCCCGGGTCCAGTCGACCTCGACCTCCTCCTGGCTGAGGGCGGCGAAGTCGGGACGGGCGAAGCGCGCCTCGATGGCCACGTCGGCGCCATAGACCAGTACCTCGAAGAGGCCACGCCGGCGCCGCTCGGTGGCGAGCCGAGGTCGACGGCGAGCACCTCCGGCAGCACGATCGCCGTCACGTCGCGATGGCTAGTCTCCTCGGCGTTGCGCCAGCGGCCGAGGTCGTCGAAGGCCTTCTTCTGGCTGACCAGCCGTTCGCGAAACGGCACCACCAGCACCGGGCCGCGCAGCACCTGTGTCTCGCCCCATTGTTGCGCGATCTCGCGCCTGACCGCATCATCGCGGACGCCCCGCTCATCGACGATGCTCTCGACCATGGCGAGCGGGATCTGCATCGCCAGCACCAGCAGGCCGACCGACAGGAAGCGGACCAGGAGCGAGCTCCTGAGCAGGCGGCCGAGCCGCCCCGCGGCGCTGGCCAGGGGTCGGCTGGAGCCGTCCGGAAAGGTCGCGTTCTCGTCGCTCATAAGCTTCCCCTATCCTGCGCATCATTGGCGGCGGCAACAGGCTGGGCGAGGATTGCGGCCCCGCTTTGGCAACCACAAGGCGAAAGCAAGGCAATTTTGCTCATGCTTGGAAAACCGGGCGCGCGGCGCATACTGGCCGCCGGCACAGCAATGCGACAGGAGGTGCACAATGGTCGGCGAGCTCAATGATCGGGTGGCGGTGGTGACCGGCGGGGCCAGCGGCATCGGCGAGGCCTGCGCCCGCCTGTTCGCGGCCCGCGGCGCCCGTGTCGCGGTGGCGGACATCGACGAAGCGCGGGCGCGTGTCTTGGCCGCCGAGATCGGCGGCCTCGCCATCGCCGTCGACGTCACCTCGGCCGAAGCGCAGGAGGCGCTGGCCGAGCGGGTCGAGGCCGAGCTGGGACCGACCGAGATTGTCGTCACCTCGGCCGGCATCGCCCAGGGCCCGGTGCCGCCGGAGAAGCTGGCGCCCGAAACCTACGACAAGGTGCTGGAGGTCGATCTCAAGGGCACCTACCTCACCTGCCTCGCTTTCGGCCGCCGCATGGCCGAGCGCGGCAGGGGCGCCATTGTCACCATCGCCTCGATCACCGGGATGCGCTCGACGCCCCTGCACTCATACGCCCCGGCCAAGGCGGCGGTGATCAACCTGACCGCCGGCCTGGCGGCCGAATGGGGCCGCTCGGGCGTCCGCGTCAACGCCATCTCGCCGGGCTACACGTTGACGCCGCTGTTGCGCCGCGCGATCGAGCGCGGCCAGCGCGATCCCGGCCTGCTGAACGAGAACTCGGCCCTGGGCCGGATGGTCGAGCCGGAGGAGATCGCCAAGGCGGCGGCCTTCCTGGTCTCCGATGAGGCGCTGGCGATCACCGGCATCAATTTGCCGGTCGATGCCGGCTGGCTCACCGCCGGTCCCTGGCACACCTATGGCGGCGTGCGGCCGCCGCGTAGCGCCAACCGTTAGCGGGCGCCGGAATTTGAAGCGAACACCGCTGGAAGCTCGACCAGGGTGCCCATGGTGGCGAAGTCGGGCTCGCCCATCGCGGCGACGGCACCGCTGAGCCGCCCGCCGAGGCCGAGGACGCGGTCAGCCATGGCGATCACGCGCCGGTTCGGCTTGGCGTGCGGCGCGCGCTCGCGCAACAGCCGCGCCGCGGCCTCCTCGTGCCCGGGATTGGCCTGGGCGATCAGGGTCAAGGCGGCCGCGGTGGAGCGGCTGACCCCGGCAAAGCAGTGTACCACCAGGGCCTCGGCGCGCAGCCAACCGGCGCCCCATTCCAGCAACTGCTCGATGTGGTGAACCTCAGGCGGCTGATAGCCGTCGCGCGGCTCGTCGATGTCGTGGAAGCGCAGCCTCAGATGACGCCCAGGAGTGATCCCGTGGGGCGTCTCGGGGAACGGGTCGTCGCCCAGCAGCGAGACCATGTGCGCGGCACCGATCGAGGTCGCATGCTGGCAGGCGTCGACCAGGTTGCAGATGTAAATCGAGCTCATCGCCGCTCAGCCGGTTTCCATCGGCAGCGCCGGGTCGCGCACCCATTCCGACAGCGAATTGTCGTAGAGGGCGACGTTCTCGTGACCCAGCAGGCGCAGCAGGAAGGCATCGCTGGAAGCGGCGATGCCGCCGCCGCAATAGGCGATCACCTTGGCCGCGTCCAGCGCGCCGACCTCACGGAAGCGCTCGCGGATCTGCTCGAGCGGCAGGTAGGGCCCGGTGGCCCCCTGCAGTAGTTCGGCCGCCGGCACGTTGGCCGACCCGGCGATCCGTCCCGGCCGGCCGTAGTGGCGGCCGCCGCCGCGGTGCTGCTCGGCCGAGAGCGCGTTCAGCACGAGACAACCGTCGTCGCCCAGCGCGGCCAGGACCTCGTCCCTGCCGGCGATCAGCTGCGGCCGCGGCCGCGCCGTGAATCGGGCCGGCGGATAGGCGGCCGGCGCGGTGTCGAGCGGGCAGCCTTCCTCGCGCCACTTGCCGAGGCCGCCGTTCAGCACCATGGCCGCATCGAAGCCGAAGGCGGCCAGCATCCACCAGACCCGCGTCGCCCACTGCATCGTGGTCTGGCTGTACAGCACGACGCGGGTGCCGGCGCCGACGCCGTGGCGCGACATCGCCTCTTCGAACTGCGTTGCCGGCGGCATGGTGAAACGCAGATCGCTCTGTGGATCCGACAGCTCGCCCCGCAGGTCGAGAAAGCCGGCCCCCGGAATGTGGCCCTTATCATAGCCGGCGCGCCCGCTTTCCACCGTGTAGACGGTCGTCGGGTCGGGAATGAGGTGCGTCGTCGTATCGAAGATCCGCAGCTCCGGATCGTCGAGATGGGCGGCCAGCCAATCGGTCTCGACCAGCGGTCCGGGCGCAGCGGCCATCTTTATCTTCCTCGCGCTAGAATTTGACGAATCTAGTGCGACTTCGGCCTCAGCGAAAGTCGCGTCAATGGACGGGGCCGCCGGCTGGCTTTCACCCGCGCGGTTCTCTGCTAGCGTAGCGCCGCTCAGGAGGGTGCCGCGGCATGACCGAACGTACAGTCAGAAGCGAACGCGCGGGCGTGGGCGCGCGCGCGTGGCTGGTCTGGTGGCTGGGCGCCCTCTCCTTCGCTTACGCCTTCTTCCACCGCGTCACCCCCAGCGTCATGGTCGCCGACCTGATGCGGGATTTCGCCGTCGGCGCCGGGGTGCTGGGCAATCTCTCGGCGATCTACTTCTATGCCTATGCCGGGCTGCAGATCCCGATCGGCGCCATGCTCGACCGCTGGGGCGCGCGGCGCATGCTGACCGCCGGCGCCTGCCTGGCGGCGGCGGGAGCGGCGATCTTCGCCGGCGCCGAGCAGCTCTGGCCCGCCTATCTCGGCCGATTGATGATCGGCAGCGGCGTCGCCGTCGGTTTCGTTGGGACCCTGAAGCTGGTCGGCCACTGGTTCCCGCCCGACCGCTTCGCCTTTCTCTCCGGCATGACCATGCTGGTGGCGATGGGCGGTGGCATCGCCGGGCAGGCGCCACTGGCCGCCCTGGTGGAAGAGGTCGGTTGGCGCTCGACGCTGTGGGGCGCCGCCGCGGTCGGCCTGGCGCTGGCGCTGGCGACCTGGCTGCTGGTGCGCGACCGCCCGCCCGGTGATCGCACGCCGCCGCCGCCCCGGCGCGGTGCCGCCGGCCTGCTCGCCGACCTGCGGCTGGTCGTCGCCAGCCGGCAGAACTGGATCATCGCGCTTTACGGCGGCGCCATGACCGCGCCGATGCTGTCCTATGCCGGACTGTGGGGCGTGCCGCACATGATGCGGCTTTACGACATCGACCGCACCACCGCCGCGGGCAGCGCCACCCTGACCCTGATCGGCTGGGCCGTCGGCTCGCCGCTCGGCGGCTGGATTTCGGACCGCATCGCCCGCCGCAAGCTGCCGATGGCCGCGAGCGGCGCCCTGTCGCTGGTCTGCTGGTGGCTTCTGCTCTACGGACCGGCCCTGCCGCTGCTGGCCGCGCAGGCGCTGCTCTTCGCCGCCGGCGCGGTCAGCGGCGCCATGGTGATCTGCATCGCCGCCGCGCGCGAGCAGGCGCCGGCGCACGTCGGCGCCACCGTGGCGGGATTCGTCAACACCTCGATGGTCGGCGGCGGCGCCCTGGTGCAGCCGCTGGTCGGCCTGATCCTGGACCGGCAGTGGGACGGGCGTCTGCTGGCCGGCGCCCGCATCTATTCGCTGGACGCCTACGCGGTGGCGCTGCTGGCGTTGCCGCTCAGCGCCGCGCTGGCGATCATCGCCGCGCTCGGCATCCGCGAGACCTACTGCCGGACGCAGCCCCCCGCCTGATCAGGCGGCCAGGGCCGCGCGCAGCAACGCACGATAGGCCCGCTCGCGCGGGCCGGCCGGCCGGTCGAGCCCCATGCGGGCCAGGGCCGCGAGCTCGTCGGCCGCCGGCGGCGGCGCCCGCAGGCCGCGCCAGAGTTCGCGCGCCAGCCGCCAGTTGGAGCCCGAAATCGCCTTCAGATGCTTGAGCGCCGGCAGCAGCCGCTGCTCGGCAGGGCTGAAGTCGGTGCCGAAGGGATAGGACGAAAACCAGCCTTGTCCGCGTGCCGGCGCCAGCGCCTCGTGGATCTTTTCGGCGGTGTTGTCGGGCTCGGAGAGGCGATAGCCAGACTCGATCTTGCCGGCACGCTTGGCCTGCTCCAGCAGCTGGTCCTGAAAGCGGGCATCCGCGATGGCCAGCATGGCGGCGATGCAGTCGCGGTCGGTCTCGCCGCGCAGCGAGGCGACGCCGTACTCGGTGATCACCAGATCGCGCAGGTGGCGCGGAATCGTCGTGTGGCCATAGCTCCACAGCAGGTTCGAGGCCGCTTGCCCGCCCGCATCGCGGGTCGCCGACAAGGCGATGATCGAGCGGGCGTCGTCGAGCGCCAGGGCCTGCGCAACGAAGTTGTACTGGCCACCGACACCGCTTATGACCTGGCCGCTGTCGAGCCCGTCGGAGACCACGGCGCCCAGCAGCGTCACCATCATCGCGTTGTTGATGAAGCGCGCGCCGACGCGCTCGCGCCGTTTGCGCGCCTCATCGCCGTAAAGCTCGTTGACATAGGAGATCGCGGTCATGCGGAAGCGCTCGCGTTCCGCCGCCGGCATCTCGCGCAAGGCCCTGTAGAAATCCCTGCCGGCCAGAAAGAAACCGGCGTGCAGCAGAGCGCCATCCTCGGCTTGGCGCTTCAGGATGCCGGCGCGGTAGAGCTCGAGAAAGCCGTCGACGAACATCTCGCTGGCGCCGTAGAGCCCACGTTCGAATGGCCCGGCCTCGACCGACGAGCCCAACCGCGCCAGCGTCGCGCGGAACAGCGCGTTGTCGCGCTGGCGCAGGATCAGCGCGTGCGTCACCGCATCACCCAGCGAGCCGATGCCGATCTGCAGCGTGCCGCCGTCCGGGACCAAAGAGGCGGCATGCATCGCCGCCGCGAAGTCGGCATCCGAGACCGCGGGCTTGGGCAGACCGAACAGCGGGAACTCGTAGTCCGGGCCTTCCAGGATGTCGGTGAAGGCCGCGGCCGGCAGCGCCGCCTCGCCACCCATGAACGGCAGCTCGGCGTTGACCTGGCCGATCACCAGGCAGCCGCCGCGGCGCCTGAGTTCAGGCAGGATGTCGAGGGTGATGTCGGGATTGCAGGAGAGGCTGTAGCTGTCGCCCTGCTTCGCCACCAGCTGCGCCACCACGTTGAGGCCGCGTTCCAGGAAATAGCGGGCGGCGTGCGTGTAATTGGCGGAGATGTAACCCTGCTGCGCGGCGGCGACGCCGAGCCAGCGCCCGGCCAGCAGAAAGAACTCGTTGACCTCGACATTGGCCGGCAGCTGTCCCGCGCGCAGGGCCCGGGCATAGCTGAGCGCCGGGTAACCGCGGAACAGGCGTTCCTAGAGCGGTTCCAGGAAACGCCGTTCCAGCTCGCCCTTGCCGGCCGGGACCTCCAGGGTCAGGGCGGTGAAAATGCGCAGCTTGATCGAGGCATCCGCCGCCGCCCGCGCGTAGAGCGCGTTGGCGACGTGGTTCGCCTTGCCAAGCCCGAGCGGCAGGCCGAGCACGATCTCCGGCCCGACCTCGGCCAGGATGCGGTCGACCAGCGCCTCGACATCGCCGTGCCGGCGTGGCTCTCCCCTCACCGCCGCTCCTCGAGGGCCTGCCAGCCGGGATCCGGGCTGAAGCGCGGGCCGTGCGTGACGGCAAGCGCCTCCAGCGCCCGCACGACCTGCGCGATGCCGCGCGTTCGCGCGTAGTGCATCGGGCCGCCGCGGAAGGGGGCGAAGCCGGTGGCGAAGACCACGGCGCCGTCGAGCAGATCGGCATCCGCGATCACGCCCTCGCGCAGGCAGGCGACGCAGGTGTTGAGGAGCGGCAGGATCAGGCGGTCGGCCACAACGTCATCGGGCGCGGGCGCGTCCGTGCGCCGCTTCGGGCGGCCCTTCTCATAGGCGTAGAGGCCGGCCCCGCTCTTGCGGCCAAGCTCGCCCTTCTCGACCTTTTGCCTCAGCCAGTCGGGGATGGGCGGCAAGGGAGTGTCGAGCGCGGCCCGCAGCACTTCGGCGACGTGCACGCAGACGTCGAGCCCGACGCGGTCGGCGACCTCGATCGGTCCCATCGCCATGCCGAAGCGCGCCGCCGCCTCGTCGATCGTCTCCGCCGCGTTGCCCTCGTCGATCAGCGCCACCGCCTCCAGCAGATACGGCGTCAGCACCCGGTTGACCAGGAAGCCGGGCGCGCTCGTCACCGGCGCCGGCAGCCGGTCGATCAGACCACAGAAGGCGCGGGCGCGGTCCAGCACCGCAGGGTCAGCGCCCGCATGGCTCACGACCTCGACCAGTCGCATGCGATCGACCGGATTGAAGAAGTGCAGGCCGACGAAACGCTCCGGCCGGGCGAGGCCGCGGGCCAGCTGGTCGAGCGGAATGCTGGAGGTGTTGGTGGCCAGCATCGCCTCCGCCTTCAAACGCTGCTCGACGGCCTGATAGACCCTCTGCTTGATCTCCAGGTTCTCCGGCACCGCCTCGATCACCAGGTCGGCGCGGCCGACACCGTCGCCGGCGAAGTCGGGAATCAACCGGTCGCGGGCATCGCGGACCTCGGCGGCCGTATCGAAGCGGCGCTCGAACAGCGTGGTCGCCCGCTTGATCGCCGCGGCCAGAGTCGCGGGATCGAGATCGGCGAGGCTGACGCGCAAGCCTTGCGCGGCGCACCAAGCGGCGATGTCGCCGCCCATGGTGCCGGCGCCGATGACGTGTACCTGGCCGATCGCGTCCTCGCCCTTGCCCAGCTCGCGCAGGCGCTCGCGCAGGAAGAAGACGCGGATCAGGTTCTGCGCCGCCTCGCCGGTCAACAGCCCGGCGAAGGACTCGATCTCGGCCCGCCGCATCGCCGCGCCGCCGCCGTGCCGGTGCCAGAGCTCGATCAGCCGGAACGGCGCCGGATAGTGCGCCTCGCGGGCGCGGGTTGCGGCGCGCGCGCGCATGCGGCCGGCGACCAGGCCGCGTGCCCACTCCAGCTTGAGCGCGACCTGCTTCCAGCCGCGGCGTCGCCGCTTGAGCTCGCCGCCGACAGCGGCGCCGACGGCGGCCGCCACGTGCCGCTCCTCGATCACCGCGTCGACCAGGCCCAGCCGCCGGGCCCGGCGGGCCGAGACCGGCCGGCCGGTCAGCATCATCGTCATGGCCTGGACCGGGTCGATCAGACGCGGTGCGCGCACCGTGCCGCCGAGGCCCGGATGCAGGCCGAGCATGACTTCGGGAAAGCCCAGCCGGGCGCCGTCAACGGCGATGCGGTGCCGGCAGGCCAAGGCCAGCTCCAGCCCGCCGCCGAGGCAGAAGCCGTGGATCACCGCGACCGTCGGCATGGCCAGGCGCGCCAGCCGGTCGAGGATCTCGTGCGCGCGGGCGATGCGCCGGCGCACCTCCGCTGTGTCGGTAACGCCCTGGAAGTCGCGCACATCGGCGCCGGCGGCGAAGCCGGAGGGCTTGGCCGAGCGCAGCACCAGCCCCCTCGGGCGCCGCTCCTCGATCTGCCCGAGCATCTGATCGAGCTGCTCCAGCACCGCTTCGGAGAGCGTGTTGGCGCTCCGTCCGGCGCGATCGAGCAGCAGCCAGGCGATGCCGTCCTCGTCGAGCCGCAGGCGCCAGTCGGCGCTTGCGGCCACCGGCTCCACCTCCGGGCCCAGCATCCGCTGGCGCGCCGCCATCACCTCGCCGACCCGGCCGTACGTGGCCTTGCTCATGTCGCCTCCAGCAGCACGGCACCGCCCTGGCCGCCGCCGATGCACTGGGTGGCGATGCCGCGGCGCTTGCCCAGGCGGCGCATGGCGTTGGCGAGGTGCAGGGTGATGCGGTTGCCGCTGGCGCCGACCGGGTGGCCGAGGGCGATGGCGCCACCGTCGACGTTGAGCCGGTCGCGGTCGATCTCGCCCAAGGGCTCATCGAGGCCGAGAATCTCGGCGCAGAAGTGCGGGTCGCACCAGGCCGCGAGACAGGCCAGCACCTGGGCCGCGAAGGCCTCGTTCAACTCCCACAGATCGATGTCATCGCGGCCCAGATTCTGACGCTTGAGGATCTCGGTGACGGCCAGCACCGGTCCCAGGCCCATGACCGAGGGATCGAGCGCCGACCAGGCGCTGTCGACGATGCGAGCCCGCGGCCTCAGGCCATGGCGCTCGAGCGCCGGCTCCGAGGCCAGGATGACCCAGCTGGCGCCGTCGGTGATCTGCGAGCTGTTGCCGGCGGTGACCTTGCCGTAGGGCCGTTCGAAGACCGGGCGCAACGCCGCCAGCTTCTCCACCGCGCTGTCGGGGCGGACGCCGTCGTCGCGGGGATAGAGGGCGCCGTCGGCGTCAACCAGCGGCACCACCTCGTCGTCGAGCCAACCTTCCGCCTGCGCCCGGGCCAGGCGCCGATGACTTTCGACCGCATAAGCATCCGCGCCTTCACGCGAAATCGCGAAGAGATGGGCCAGCACCTCGGCGGTCTGACCCATATTGAGCTCGACGATCGGGTCGGTGAGGCCGCGCTCAAGACCAATCACCGGCTTGAAGAAGCGGGGCCGCAGCCCGGCCAGCGCGGCGAGCCGCTGCCACAGGCTGCGCGCGGTCAGCAGACGGCCGAACCAGCCCACCGCCTCGCGCCCGAACACCAGCGGCGCGTGCGACAGGGCCTCAGCACCGCCGGCCAGGATCAGCTCGGCGTCGCCCGCCTCGATATGGCGGAACGCGGTGTCGATCGACTGCATGCCCGAGCCGCAGTTGATCTGCTGCGTGAAGGCGGTCATGGCCTCGCCCATGCCGAGGCGGAGTGCGGCGACGCGGGCCGGGTTGACCTCGTCCGCGACGACGTTGACGGAGCCCAGAATGACCATGTCGAAGGCATCGGCGGCGAAGGGCTGGCGCAGCAGCAGCGGCCGGCCGCACTGCACCGCCAGGTCGACCGGCGTGAAGGGGCCGGGCGCGTTGCGCGCCTTGAGAAAGGGCGTGCGCGCGCCGTCGACCAGATAGACCGGCCGGCGCACCGGCGCGGGCGGTCTCGGCTCGACCGCGCTCACGGCGAGTTCTTCCGCGCAAAAGGCGACAACTCCTCCGGCGCGAAATCGTCGACCTCGATCACCCGGGCCACCGCCGCGTCGGCCGCCGCCAGGCGCTCGGCCTCGGCCTCGTCGATCAGATCCTCGCGCCGGGCCTCGTCGAGGTCGTTGATTTGTGCCTCGCGCAGCTTGCGTCGCAAGGGTTCCACTTCGATGACGAGAGCGAAGGCCCGCTCCAGCAGGCCGACACCATCGTTTTCGGTGCCGCGAAACACGTTGGCGGTCAGCCGCTCGCGCGTCTCCGAGGGCTCCAGGATCAATTCGGCGCACTTCAGCGCCAGCTGGTCGGTGGGACCGCGCCGCGTTGGCCCCAGCGGCTGGATCAGCAGCCGCGCGAGCCAGGCCAGCGGTCGGTTCGGCAGGTTGTCCAGCACTTCGGCGATGCAGCGATCGATGGTCGCCTGGCCCCGCGCCATGCAGTAGTCGACCAGCGGAAGATCGGCCGCCGGATGGCCGTCGTCGTGATAGCGCTTGAGCACCGAGGACAGCAGATATAGCTCGGACAGGATATCGCCAAGGCGGGCCGAGAGCAGTTCCTTGCGCTTCAGGGCGCCGCCCAAGGTCAGCAAGGCCAGATCCGCCAGCAAGGCGAAGGCGGCGGCGTGGCGCGACAGCTGCCGGTAGTGGCGGGCCAGCGGCCCTGGCCCCGGGGCCGGCCCGATCAGGCCGCAGCTCCAGTTCCGGAGCCAGGCCTTGCCGGCGTTGGCCAGGCTGTGTCCGACGTGGCCCCAGAAGGCCTCGTCGAAGGCCTCGAGGCCGCGCTCGCGGTCGCTCTCCTGCAAGGCCAGCATCTCGCGCAGGAGATAGGGATGGCAGCGGATCGCGCCCTGGCCGAAGATGATCAGGTTGCGGGTCAGGATGTTGGCGCCCTCGACGGTGATGCCGACAGGGACGGCGCGGTAGAAGTTGCCGAGATAGTTCAGCGGCCCGTCGATGATCGCCTTGCCGGCATGCACGTCCATGGCGTCGTTGATGGCCTCGCGCATGCGGTTGGTGGCGTGCGCCTTGACGATGGCCGAGATCACCGCCAGCTTGCGGCCCTCGTCCAGTCCGGCGCAGGTCAGGCGGCGCGCCGCGTCGAGCAGATAGGCGGTGCCGGCGATCCGGGCCAGGCGATCCTGCACGCCTTCGAACTTGCCGATCGGGATGCCGAACTGCTGGCGGACGCGGCCATAGGCGCCGGTGGTGCGCGCGGCATGCGCGGCCGCGGCCGCCGACAGCGAGGGCAGCGAGATGCCGCGACCGGCGGCCAGCGCGCTCATCAGCATCTTCCAGCCCTGGCCGACCCGCCCGGGCCCGCCGATGATCCAATGCAGCGGCGCGAAGACGTCCCGGCCCCAGTTCGGCCCGTTCTGGAACGGCTGGAAGGCCGGCAGGTGGCGGCGGCCGATGGAGACGCCGGGGGTATCGGTCGGGATCAGGGCGACGGTGATCCCGAGATCCTCGTCATCGCCCAGCAGATGCTCGGGATCGTACAGCTTGAAGGCCAGGCCCAGGACCGTGGCCACCGGCCCCAGGGTGATGTAGCGCTTGTGCCAGTTCAGGCGGATACCGAGGACGCGCTCGCCATCGACCTCGTTATGGCAGACGACACCGGCGTCCGACATCGCGGCGGCGTCCGAGCCGGCCTCGGGGCTGGTCAGGCCGAAGCAGGGAATCTCGCGGCCGTCGGCCAGGCGCGGCAGCCAGTGCGCCTTCTGTTCGGCGGTGCCGTATTGCAACAGCAGTTCGCCCGGTCCCAGCGAGTTCGGCACCATGACGGTGACCGCGGCGGTGACGCTGCGGGTCGAGACCTTGCGCACGATCTCGGAATGGCCATAGGCGGAAAAGCCCAGGCCGCCGTGTTCCTGCGGGATGATCATGCCGAAGAACTTGTTGGCCTTCATAAACTCCCAGACCTCGGGCGGCAGGTCGCGCCAGTCCCAGGTGACGCGCCAATCGTCGACCATGGCGCACAGTTCCTCGACCGGCCCGTCGAGGAAGGCCTGTTCGCGCTCGCTCAGCCTTGCCGGCGGCGTCGCCAGCAGGCGGCGCCATTCGGGCGAGCCGGTGAACAGCTCGGCGTCCCACCAGACATCGCCCGCCTCCAGCGCCTCGCGCTCGGTCTCGGACATCGCCGGCAGCGCGCGCCGGGCCCAGCCGAACAGCGGCCGGCTCAGTCGGTCGCGGCGAAAACTTTGGAAGCTCATGGTCTTCCTCTACTACGGCCTGCCGGCGCGCGGCCGGCCGGCCTCGCTCGTCACCTGATCGGGGTCGCCGGACGCTGTCAACGAAATCTTGGAGCCACGGCGCCGCCGCGACGCTCGACCCGCTGGATCAGCTCGCCGAGCACGGCCTCGTACAACGCCTCCTTGATCACCGCGTCCTCGACCCCGGCCTCGACGTTCGGATTGTCGTTGACTTCGACAATGAAGACGCCGGCGTCGGTCTCCTTGACGTCGACGCCATAAAACCCCCCGCCGATCAACGCCGCCGCCCGGGTCGCCAAGTCGACCACCGCCGCGGGCACCTGGTCCAGCGCGAAGGTGCGCCAGCCGCCTTGCACCGCCTCGCCCCCCTGCCGGTGCTTGACGATCTGCCAGTGCCCCCTGGCCATCAGGTACTGGCAGGCGAACAGCGGTTTCTCCGCCAACACGCCGATGCGCCAGTCGAAGCTCGTCGCCATGTACTCCTGCGCCAATACCAGGTCGGAATCGCGGAAGATGCGGTCGGCCACCTGGCCGAGCTGGGCCGCGTCGTCGACTCGGAAGACGCCCCGCGAGAACGAGCTGTCGGGCATCTTCAAGACCGCCGGAAAGCCGAGCTCAGTGACAACCCGGCCGATGTCGCCGCGGTCGAGAATCAAGGTCTTCGGCGTCGCAATGCGGTTGGCCTGTAGCAGTTCGGCCAGGTAGATCTTGTTGGTGCAGCGCAGGATCGACTGCGGGTCGTCGATCACCGGGATGCCTTCGGTCTCCGCCTTTTTGGCGAAGCGGTAGGTATGGTGGTCGATCGCCGTGGTCTCCCGGATCAGCAGCGCATCGAACTCCAGAAGCCGGGTGTAGTCGTCGCGGGTGATCAGTTCGACGTCGGCGCCGAGCTTGGCCCCGGCCCGGACGAAGCGGCGCAGCGCCTCGGTATCCGAGGGCGGGATCTCCTCGGCCGGGTCGTGCAGCATGGCGATGGTGTAGCGCGCCTGGGTCTCGCTGCGCGGGCGCCGCCAGGCGCGGCGGGTGAAGGCTTCCAGGGCCTGAATGAAGAGCGTCTTCTGTGTCTCGTCGAGTTGGCGCAGCGACAGCGTACCGATCTCGGCGATCTCCCAATTCCCGTTGCGGTGGCTGAGGTTGAGCGACAGCGCCGGGCAACGGAACAGCTCGAATATGCGCCGGCCGACCGTGGCCAGTCGCGGGTCGTCCGGGAGCCCGAAAAAGATCCGCACGCCGCGCGCGGCGGCGCCGTCATCGGGTGAATCGCGCAAAGTGCGCCGCACCAGCTCGTTGGCCTGTGGCAGACCGATCCGCAACAGCCGCTTCCAATGCAGATCGAGCATCGCCTCGACCGAGGGAATGACCCGCTGGCCGCGCGCCTCGGCCAGCAGCGAGCAGTAGTAGCCCAGACCCAGATATTCATCGTCACTGCAAAGATTGATGACGCGAATCGTCGGCGGAAAGGAACGGGCGCCGGCGGCGATGAACTTCCTGGCGGCGATTACCTCGCCGTTGCTGACCGGCCAGGGAAAGTCGCGCGCCCGGTCGACGACGATAATGCTGCGCGGCATCAGGAGGCGCGCCGCCAGAGCACGAGCGCCGCCTTCTGTTGCGAGCGGCCATAGCGCGCCATGCGCGCGAACTCCTGCTGGGAGACGGGGATCTGCATGCAGTCGGTCTGGTTCTTGTGCGCCTCGGTGTCGATGAACGGGTCGTGCAGATAAATGTAGCTCTGGTCGAAGCCGGTGACCACGACCCAGTGCGGCTCCTTCGACAAATCCAAGCGGTACGAGCTGATGAGGACGACCGGGATGGCGCCGGCATCGAAATCGTCCCGCATCTCGTCGAGGCTCAGCGGCCGGTCGTGGATGCGGACCTCGGTGGCTTCGAGCTCGCGGTGAAACTCCTCCTCGACCAGCTGGATGATCGCCCGCTTTTCTTCGCTGCGCACGGAATTGATGAAGAAAGGGGCTTGCTGGCTGATATAGAGGTCGACGTCGAAGCCGCGGCGCCAGGCCGCCAGCGCCAGGCCCTGCGGCCCGCAGCCCCCGTGACCCGAGGTCATGAAGATGGTCGTCGCCTCGCGCCAGAGCATGAGCTCGGCCGCCTGGTCGACGCCGATCTCGGGCTCGAGCGCGTGCATCGCCATCAGCAACGCCGCCGGCCCGCAGGTGAAGCTCAGGCTCTGCGGATAGTACGGCACCCGCGCCAATGCCGGGTCGCGCGGCGGCACCAGCATCTTCTCCATGCGCACCGCATCGGTGTCGTCGTCGTAATAATGCGAGCGCAAGCCGAGCCGGCGATAGCCCTCCCGCTCGTACAGGCCTTGCGTCTCCGGGTCGTCGACTCGGACCTCGAGCCGCATGTGCGTCACCCCATGCTCCAGCGCCGCGCCCTCGCCGGCATGCAGCAGCGCGGTGCCGATCCCGCCGCCCCGGTGGCCCGGATCGACCGCGATGGAGTAGAGACGGGCCAGCGACGTGCCGCGATGGAACAGGATCGTGATGTAACCGAGAAGCCGGTCCGTGCCATCCGCCGCCACCAGCGTTGCCGCCTTGGCATGTTGTATCAGATAGCGGAACTGTCGCGGGTTGATGCGGTCGATTTCGAAGGAGGCATTCTCGATGCGCACGAGCTCGTCGATATCGTCCAGAGTCGCCGCTCGTATCATGGCCTCACTCCTCCGTACATGCGCAACTGAGGCGAACCGTGGGGCGGCCGGACAGCGCGGAATGTTTGACAGTCTTCCGGGCCAACCATAGGGTTGACTCGGCCCGTCCAGGTCAATCTGTACCGGTACGGAGGGGCTCGCTTCAAGAACAACGCAAGGTCGGGTGGCGGCTGCGATCCGGCAAAGGGAGATAGGGCATCAAGCATGGTCAAGAATCTATTGAGCGGCCTCGCCATCGCCGCATTTGCCATCGCCACGGTCGGTGAAGCGGCCGCACAAACCAAGGAAATTCGCTGAGGTACCTCGCGGGTCGGCTCGTCCGGACACCGGGCGCTGGTCAACCTGGTCGAGCTTCTGCAGAAGGAGATGAAGGACTATCAGTTCACCGTGCAGCCGACGCCCGGCGCCATCGTCTCGGTCAAGGGTTATGCCACCGGCGACTTCGAGGGCTATTACGGCGCCGACATCGCGTTCTACGAGCTAGCCAACGACACGAACCGGTTCAAGGGCTTCAAGGAGAACATGAAGCGCCAGCCGGTGCAGTCGTTCTGGGCCTTCACGGTCGAGACCGGCGTCGGCATCCATGTCCGCGACATCGACAAGTTCAAGCAGTGGCGCGACCTCGACGGCAAGCGGGTCTTCACCGGGCCGCGGCCGTGGGATGTCAGGGCCCAGACCGAGCGGGCCTTCGAAGTCCTGGGCGTCAAGCACGAATACATCGAAGTCGACATCGGCACCGCCGGCTCGCTGCTGGAGTCCGGCCGCATCGACGCCTTCGGCATGTATACCAACGCCGAGGCGACGACGGCACCTTGGATAACCGAAACCGGCTTGGCCACGGACTGGGCGGTCCTCAACCCCAGCACGGAGGAACTGGAGCTGCTGAAGAAGGCGGGCTTCACGACCACCAAGGTGAAGCCTTCGGTGTTCCAGGAGGACGTCCGCGTCGACGAGGTTGTGCTGCTGCCCTTCTATTACGGGTTCCATGTCGGCACCGAAATTTCGGCGGACGACGTCCACCGCATGCTGACCATCATCGAGAAGAACGTCGACGCCCTGGCCACGGCCGACAAGGGCTTCGCGCAGATCGCCGCGGACATGACCGGAATGCAGCGCCGCGGCGTCGAGGCGTCGGTGGATCTGGTGCCGATCCATCCGGGTCTGGCCAAATATATGCGCGAGCGTGGCGTCTGGGACGCCAAGTGGGACGGCAGAGTCGCCAACTAGCCGGCGCAGGGCGGGGGTGCGCGCCTCCGCCCTGGCGGAAGGCTGCGGAGTTCGCCGATGTCTGAGGTGCTGACCCCAGCCTCACGCGCACGCGTCGCCGCGCGGGTCCTGCACGCCTGCGTCGGCCTGTTTTTTTTCGGCTATCTCTTCAGCTACTACCTGACCGGCTCGGGCGGGCCGACGCTGCTGGCCCTGACCATGGTGCCGGTGACCTTCATCCTGTTCGTCCTCGAGGAGCTGCAGCGCGACGGCCTCTATCCCCGCCTGGGACGGCTTGCGAACTGGCTGATCGGCGCCGTCTATATCGCCATCTGCGTCGCCGTGTCGATCTACATGAACGTGGAATTCATCGAGCTCGGCACGGCCCGGGCCGGCTCCTGGAACGCCACCGACCTGACGATGGGCGGGCTGATGGCGCTGCTGGTGCTGGAATATTCGCGCCAGCGCTATTTCGTGCTTTTCGTCATCAACCTGCTGCTGATCGTCTACGCCGTATATGGCTCGGTGGTGCCGGGCATGTTCTTTCACGCCGGCCTGAGCTGGGAGCGCATCGTCAGCGCCATGAGCGTCGAGGAGGCGACGGGCGTGTTCTCCCGGCTGCCGCAACTGGCGCTGACTCTGATCGGCTCGTTCGTCCTGGTCTTGAGCGTGCTGCGCGCCTTCGGCTGCGTCGATTCGATCCTGAAAGGAGCGACGCAGATCACCAAGCGCTCGCCGCACGCCCTGCCACAGGCGGCGGTGGTCGGCTCGCTCGGCGTCGCCGCGGTCAGCGGCAGCGGCGCCGCCAACGCCGTGACCACCGGTTCGGCGACAATTCCGGCCATGATCGGCGCCGGTCTGGCGCGGCAGAGTGCGGCCGCGATCGAAGCTTCGGCCTCGCTCGGCGGCCAGCTGATGCCGCCGATCATGGGCATCTCGGCCTTTCTCATGGCCGAGTTCATGGGCGTCAGCTATTTCGACGTCGTCGCCCGCGGCTACGTGCCGGCGCTGATCTATTTCTTCGGCATCTCCGCCAGCGTCTACCTGATCTCGCTGCGGCACCAGATCAGCGGCGAGGTCGGCGTGGCCGAGCGCATGCATTGGATCGACTGGAGCAACCTGCTGGCCTTCGTCTGCGTCGTCGGCGGCCTGATCCTGCTGATGGCGATCTGGCACTCGCCGCCGATGTTCGCCGCGCTCGACATCTTCCTCACCGTGGGCGGCCTGCTGTTGCTGCGTCACCTGTACGATACCTGGCGGCGTCCGGAGATCCGCACGCTTGCCGACATCTGCCGCCCGCTGCTGCGCTTCCTCGATACCTTCACCACGATGACGGCCGATTTGACGCTGCTGCTGGCCACCCTCTCGATCCTCACCGGCGCCATGGTCATTACCGGGGTCCCGACCAAGGTCGGCTTCCTGTTGCTCGATGCCGCCGGCATCAACATTGCCGCCATGGCCATCGTCGCCTTTCTGTTCGGGGCGCTGCTGGGTGCCGGCCTGCCGCCGGCGCCGACCTACATCCTGACCGCGCTGGTGATCGCGCCGCCGATGATCAAGGCCGGGGTCGATCCCTGGGCGGTGCATTTCTTCGCCTTTTTCCTGGCCGTCTGGGGCGAGCTGACGCCGCCCACTTCCGTCGTCGCCGCGGTGACCGCGAAGATCGCCGAGACCTCGTTCATCGGTACGCTGTTCCGGGCCATCCTGATCTGCAGCTCGCTGTTCGTGCTGATGGCGGCGATGTTCAGCCGCCCCGAGCTCGTGCTCGAGCCGGGAGCGGCGCAATTCGGCGCCGCCGGCCTGGTGCTGGTGGCAACGCTCGGCCTGGTGTTCTGCCTGCAGGCCCAGTTCAGCCCTCGTCGCGGCACTGATCTTGGCGTGCGCGGCGCCCTGGCGCTGCTGATCCTAATAGTACTGTTCCACCCCGACCTGCGGGTGGCCGGCGTCGCCTGCATACCGATCCTGCTCGCCCTGCTGTGGTGGCTGATCAAGCGCGGCCGCGCCCTGGCCGCGGCCGCCGCCTGACCTGCCGGGGCCGAGCCGCAGCACAGCGGACAAGCCCGCCCGCGGCGCAAGCCCCGCACCGTCGCGCGGAAACAATTGAAACCAATTTCCTGCCGGTGCGACATCGGACGGAAACGTCCGGCGCCGATTCTTGCTGCTGAACGGAAGACCGGCCCTTCGGCCGCCTCGCTTCCGACGCGCAAGGGAGGAACCACGGTGAGCTGTGTCTATGTCAATCCGCGCTGGATCCGGTCCCGCCCGACCGCCCTGTTCGACGTCGCGGCACTGGTCGCCGGCTGGATCGGCGAGAACAATGCCGGGAAGCCCGGCCCGCTGACCGACCGCACCCGCGCCGACATCGCCGCATCGACGGTCCGACCGGATGGCAAGACCGACTGGCAGATCGCCGCCTGAGGCGCGGCAACGCCCAACCCGCCGACGACGGTCCGGAAACAACTGATACCAAAAAGCCAGCGGCGCGACATCGACCGGAAACCCAGCCCGCCTATATCCGCGCTCGGAAGCGGGCCGAACCAGACCGATGGCACCGCTGGCTAATTGACCCGATCACTGGGGAGTGGATGAGATGATGAACTTTCGCTTTGCGCACACCACGGTGGGGGAGGAATCCTACTCCTCCGTCTATGACGCGCGCCGATCGAAACGCTCGATTGCGGTCGATCAGCGCGTCTCCGGCTTCGCCTCCGGCCTTGCCGCAGCGTTCCGCTCGATCGCACGCTGGAACCAATGCCGCAAGACCGTCCGCGAGTTGCGCCGCCTGGACGACCGGGTCCTGCGGGATATCGGCTTGCACCGCGATGACATCGGTTATGTCGCCCACGGCCTGTCGCGCCGCCGCGACGGCTGGCCGCTGGTCTGATGCCTGCCGACGATCGGAAGCCGCCGCAACATCCGGTGGGCGCGGGCGAAGCAGCGGAGACGTCAACTCCGCCTTCCGACAAAGACTCAGGCGCCGGCCCCGGCGCTGCCGGGAAAGTGGGCGCCGCGCGATATGCTAATATCCACGGCGCCCACATCCATTCCACAGCTCGCGCCCTGCCGGCGCGCGGAAGGCTGGCCATGACCGACTACCAGCGCATGCACCCGAGTGACGTCGGCGCCCCGCCGGACCAGCAGCAGACGCTGCTCGACTTCGCGGTGTCGCATTCTCCGGCCATCTTCTATATCGCCGTGCTCGAGGCCGAGCAGCCGGTAAAGTTCATCAGCAAGAATGTCGAGACCATCACCGGTCATAAGGTCGAGGCTTTCCTTGCCGAGACCGGCTATGGCCGACGCTTCGTCCACCCCGACGACCTGCCCGCCTACGCCCGGCAACGCCACGCCATCGAGGAGACCGGCGAACTGATCCACGAGTATCGTTTTCGCACCACCGAGGGCGACTATCTGTGGTTTCGTGACGAGCTGCGCCTGGTCGGCGGCGGCGACGAGCGCGAGATCGTCGGCTGCATGATCGAGATTAGCCAAGAGAAGGAAGCTGAGGCCGAGCGCGAGCGCATGTCGCAGCTCTTTCATGACGCTGTCGAAAGCCTTGAGAACGGCTTCACCGTCGTCGACGGCGACGGAAAACTGGTGGCCTGCAACTCTGCGCTCGCACGGAATTTCGATTTCGATGCGAAAGAATTTGTCGGCGCCCCTCGCCTGGCGCTGGCGCGGCAGACCAGCCGCAAGATGCGCCGCTTCGACGGTGAGCCCGTCGAGCAGACCGAGGATTGGGTCCAACGCATTCATGACCGCATCGGACAGTCTGTCGGCGCGCCGATCGAAGTCGAGCTGCATGGCGGCCGTTGGGTGCTGCTGAACAGCCATCCGACGTCGGAGGGCGGCCGCGTCACCATCGGCACCGACATCACCCGGCTGAAGCAGGTCGAGAACGAGCTCCGACGGAGCGAGCGTTACTTCCGCAGCATGGTCATGGACAATCCCTTGCCGGTCTGGCTGGTCGACCTGGAATCGGCAGAGATCATCTACGCCAGCCCGGCGGCGGCCAAGCTGGTCGGCCGCCCCTGGCCGTTCGAGCCGCCGGCTTATACCACCGAGTTCTTCCTCGATGTCGCCGATCGCCAGGCGATGATCAAGCAGCTATGGGACAAAGATGGCCTGATCGTCGACTACGAGACGCGGTTTCGGTGCGCCGACGGCAGGGTCATCTGGGTGGCGCTGAATACCCGCCTCGTCGAATATCAAGGACGCACCGCCAGCATCACCGGTATTGTCGATTTGACCGAGCGCAAGCGGCGCGAGCTGGAATTGCGGCAGGCCCAGGAAACCCTGGAGGACGCGATCGAGTCGCTGTCCGAGGGCTTCATCCTGTACGATGCCGAGGATCGCCTGGTGCTCTGCAACGAGCAGTACAAACGCTTCAACGACTCGGTCCGGCACATGCTGGTTCCGGGCACAAGCTGGCTCGAGATCACGCGCGAGCGGATGCGCCAGAGCCAGTTCCCCAACGCCGTCGCCGACCCCGATACCTGGCTGGCCGAGCGCATCGCCGAACGCGGGCTGATCGATTCCGAGGAATTCCCGGTTGCCGGCGGCCGCTGGTTCGAACACTCACACCGGCGCACGCGACAGGGTGGCGTCGTCATCACCTGGCGCGACATCACCGAGCGGCGCGAACGCGAGGAGGCCCTGAAGCGGGCCCACGAGACGCTCGAGGATGCCGTCGGATCGCTGTCCGAGGGACTGGTACTGTACGACGCCGAGGATCGCCTGGTGCTGTGCAACGAGCAGTACAAGAGCTTCAACAATGCGGTCGCGGACCTCCTGGTGCCGGGCGTCACATGGACCGATGTCATCCGCGAGCGCACACGGCGGGGCCTGTTTCCCGATGCCATCGGCAAGGAGGAGGCGTTCGTCGCGGCCCGGTTGGCCGAGCGGGGCCAGGTCGACAACGTCGAGTTCAAGGTCGCCGACGGGCGCTGGTTCGCGCATTCGCACCGGCGCACCCGGCAGGGCGGCGTGGTCATCACCTGGAGCGACATTACCGAGCGGCGCGAGCGGCGCGAGGCCCTGCGTCATGCGCATGAGACCCTCGAAGACGCCATCGAGTCGCTGTCCGAAGGCTTCGCGCTTTACGACGCCGAGGATCGCCTGGTGATGTGCAATCAGCGTTACCGCGAATTCAATCTAGTCTGCGCCGATATCCTCGAGCCGGGCCTGGCTTTCCCGGAGTTGATCCGGACCGGCGCGGCGCGCGGCGAGTACGACGCCGAGCCGGATCGAGTCGAGCAGTGGCTCGCCGATTATTCGCAGCTGCGTACCGAGGCCGGCTCGATCGCCAACTTCGAGTACGAAACCACGGCCGGAGAGTGGTTCTCCTACTCCAGCCAGCCGACCCGCCGGCACGGCCGCGTCGCCACGCTGAACGACATAACCGAGCGCAAGAAAATGGAGCGGGCGATCCGCGAGAACGAGGCCCTGGTGCGGCTGATCCTGGACGCTTCGCCGGTGCCGCTGACCATGGCCCGCGCCGAAGACGGCCGCATCATTTACGAGAGCCCGGCGGCGGCAACGGTGTTCGGCTACGACCCGGTCCAGGGCTATGGCACGGTCGTCGACCGCTGGCCCGAGGCGGCCGAGCGTCAAAAGCTCACCGCGCGATTGCGCCGGGCCGGCGCCGTGGACGGAATGGAAACCGAATTGCTGCGCAGCGACGGCAGCACTTTTCCGGCCGCGCTGTCGGCCCGGCTGATCGACTACAAGGGCGAGGAGGTCGTCATCTCCAGCGTCTTCGACCTGACCGAGCGCACGGCCATGGACGAGGAGATGCGCCGCCAGCGCGAGATCGTGCATCAGAGTGAGAAGATGAGCGCGCTGGGACAGCTTCTGGCCAGTGTCGCGCACGAGCTCAACAACCCGCTCTCGGTCGTTGTCGGCCAGGCGCTGCTGTTGAAGGAGACGGCGGAGGACAAGGCGATCGCCAAGCGCGCCGAACGCATCGGCAACGCGGCCGAGCGCTGCGCCCGCATCGTCAAGACCTTCCTGGCGATGGCGCGCCAGCAGCCGCAGGAAAGCATGCCGGTCGACCCGAACGATCTGGTCGAGGCGGCGCTGGAGGTGACCGGCTATTCGCTGCGCGCCTCGGATATCGAGGTCTCGATGAGCCTGTCACGCTCGTTGCCGCCGGTGCTGGCCGACGCCGATCAGCTGACGCAGGTCTTCACCAACCTGCTGGTCAACGCCGAGCAGGCCCTGCGTGATGCGCCGATGCCGCGCCGGCTGCGCATCACCTCGCGGCTGACCAAGCAGAGCGAGGTCGTGGTCAAGATCAAGGACAACGGACCGGGCGTACCGGACGACATCCGCCGGCGCATTTTCGATCCCTTCTTCACCACCAAGGAGGTCGGCTCCGGCACCGGCATCGGTCTCTCGATCTGTCATCGCATCCTCGAGGTCCACGACGGCCGCATCAAGGTCGAGACCACGCCCGGCGGCGGCGCCACGTTCGTCGTCCGCCTTCCGGCGATGGCCGATGCCGAGCTCGCCGACGAAGTGTCGGAGGACGCCGGCAGCGCGCGCGGCGGCCTTTCGATTCTGGTGGTCGACGACGAGCCCGACGTCGCCGAGCTGCTGCTCGACGTCCTGAGCCGCGAGGGCCACACGATCGAGATCGCCAACTCCGGCAAGGCGGCGCTGGCGCGCATCCGCAACCGGAGTTACGACCTCGTGCTCAGTGACATCCGCATGCCCGGAATGGATGGCCCCACGCTCTATCGGAACCTCGGCCGCAGCCGGCCCGGGCTTCAACGTCGGGTCGTCTTCATCACCGGCGATACCCTCAGCCCCGGCATAAAGTCCTTTCTCGACGAGTCGGGTCGACCGTACATTGAGAAGCCGATCCGCCCGCAGGACGTCAGAGCGTTGGTCGGCGAAGTCGTCGGGGCGGCGGCCGGCAAGACGAGCTAGCGCCGGTCCGGTTGGCCCGGCGGCGCCGAGGGAACAGGGAGATGACGGGAGCAGGCGCCACGCATATCGTTGTCGTCGACGACGAAGAAGATATCCGTGAGACCGTGCGGGAATATCTTGAACTGCAGGGTTATCGGGTCACACCGGCGCCGCACGGCGAGGCGCTGCGCCGCATCGTCGCCAGCGAGCCGGTCGACCTGGTGGTCCTCGACATCACCATGCCGGGCGAGGATGGGCTCTCGTTGACCCGGTTCCTGCGCGAAGGCCCCGGCCCCGCCATCCTGATGCTGACCGCGGCCGGCGAGGCCGTCGACCGCATCGTCGGCCTGGAAATGGGGGCCGACGATTACATGGCCAAGCCGTTCGATCTGCGCGAGCTGCTGGCTCGGGTCCGGGCGATCCTGCGCCGCGCCGGCGCCGATGGTCGGGCAAACGGCGAGCCGACCACGCGCGTGCGTTTCGGCGCCTGCCTGCTGGATCTCGATGCGCACAAGCTTTTCGACGACGCGGGTGAAGAGATCCGCATCACCGCCATGGAGTTCGATCTGCTCCGGGCCTTTGCCGAGCATCCCAACCGGGTGCTCAATCGCGACCAGCTGCTGGAAATGGCGCACAACCGCGGCTGGGAACCCTTCGACCGCTCGATCGACATCCGCATCGCCCGGCTGCGCCGCAAAGTGGAGCGTGATCCAAGCAAGCCGCAGGTGATCAAGACCGTGCGCGGCGCCGGCTACATGTTCGCGCCCGACGGCGCCAAGTAGCGCGCTGGCTAAGTCTGGGATTTCGTCGCTTCAGAGGGTTTTCTGGCGGGTGTCGGTGACGCGGGCGCGGTCCAGCATCTCGATCGCCAGGTCGGTCGCCTGGTCCTCGTCGCGGGCCGTCACCTCGAAGGTGAAACGGTGCGCCGCACCCTCGAACTCGACCGCGCACTCGATCTCGAAGACGAGCGCCGGCGTGGCCGCCGGGCCGATCCCGCCGACGGCACGAAGAGGGGACACAGCCGGTCGGGGTGCCGAAGCGAGGCCCCCGGCATCGGGCCCGGGACCACCACGAAAGCACGTCGCCTTGATTACGGTCACCGGTTGCCTCCCTCTTTTCCCGCGGCGTCTTGGTGCGCTCAGGACGTGGCCCGCGTCCGCCGTCCGGGGTCAGATTTAGGGGGCAAATGTTTCCGCCCGATGTCGCGGCAGCGGCGAAATTGTTTCAATTGTATCCGCGGCTCAGTACGGCACGCTGCCGCGCACGACGGTCCGTTGCAGGACCCGCCGGTGCCGGTCCATTTCGTAGTTGGCGACGGCGCGGTGCAACAGGCAGCGGTTGTCCCACATCACCAGGTCGCCCGGCCGCCATTGGTGGCGGTAGACGAACTGCGGCTGGGTCGCATGTTCCAGCAGCTCGAACAGCAGCGCCCGTCCCTCGGCCTCGTCCATGCCTTCGATGTGGGAAGTGTGGTAGCCGATATAGAGCAGCTTCGCGCCGCTGTCGGGATGGGTGCGCGCCAGGGGATGGGTGACCGGCGGGCGGTCGCGCTTCTCTTCCTCCGTCGCCGGCCGGTTGCCGGTGTTGCGCCGGTTGGCCTCCCAGCTGTGCACCACTTTCAGGCCGGCCAGCACCTGCTTTCTCGCCTCGGGCAGCGCGCGGTAGGCCAGAACCATATTTGCGAACTCGGTGTCGCCGCCCGCCGGCGGCAGCTCGATCGCATGCAGCAGCGTCGCCAGCGAGGGCACCGCGTGATAGGACTTGTCGGTGTGCCAGAAGTAGTTGCCGTGGGTGTGCGGCGTCTTGGTCGGCCGCCCGTCCTGGTCCAGGTTGCTGACCGTGTGCACCGGCGGGGTCCGGCTGCCGTCGGGGCGGCGGATGACGTGCTCCTCCAGTTCGCCGAAGTGGCGCGTGAAGGCGGCCTGCTGCTCGGCGTTCAGCGATTGCCCGCGGAACACCAGGAGATGGTGCCGGACGAAGGCCTCGAGGATCGCCTGCCGCAAGGCGTCGCCGATCGGCCGCGAGAGGTCGAGGCCGCTGATCTCCGCGCCGGCAACCTCGGACAGAGGTACTGCGGTGAAGCCGCCCTCAGGTGCTTGTTCGGCAACGCTCATCGCATGCTCCCTTCGCTCATTCCGCCGCCGCGCGTTTCGGCGGCCGGAACTCGGGCATTACCCGCTCGGCGAACAGCCGCAGGCTGCGCATCGCCTTCTCGTGCCCGTAATAGGGCGGGTAGTGCAGCAGCATCGAGCTGCAGCCGGTCTTTTCGCGCAGCTCGCGAATGCGCCGGACCACGGTCTCCGGCCCGCCGTGCACCAGCGTCGTCGCCGCCAGCTCGTCGTAGTTCAAGGCCGCGCCCTGCTGCTTCTCCGAGACGCTGCCGAGATAGCCGGCCGTCGCCTTGCCCATGAAGTGCGTCAGGTGGCGGATGATGCCCGCCTCGCTGTCGGCCCGTGCCTCGGCGTCGCTCTCGCCGACGTAGACCCAGCGGGCGATGTCGACGTGGCCCGCCGCCGGGTTGGCGTCCAGCGGCGCCGGCGCCTCGGCCAGATGGCTGCGGTAGAAGGCGATCTGCTTGGCCAGAGTTTCGGCCGCCGGCAAGGTCGAGAGCATCAGGCCGAAGCCGTGCCGGGCGGCATAGGCGATCGAGCGCTCGGTACCCGCCGCCATGTAGAGCGGCGGGTGCGGCTGTTGCTGGCTGACCGGAAACAGCTCGTAATCGCCCTCGATCCTGGCCCGGAAGTGGCGGCCCCGGTGGTCGGCGCGGCGTTCGTGAATGAGCTTCAGGATCAGCTCGATCGCCTCCTCCTGGACATCGCGGCGAAGCTCGAAATCGCGCCCGAAGCCTTCGAACTCGTAAGGCCGGTAGCCCGAGCCGAGGCCGAGCTGCAGCCGACCCTCGGAGAGGATGTCGACGAAGGCCATGTTCTCGGCCACCCGGACCGGGTCGTACAGCGGCAAGGTCACCACCGCGGCGCCGAGCTTGATGCGCTCCGTCTTGGCGGCGAGATAGCTCATGTAGGCGAAGACGTCCGGCATGATGCCGTACTGGTTCGAGAAGTGGTGCTCGGCGACCCAGGCGGTATCGAAGCCGAGCCGGTCCGCCGCCTGGATCTCGGCGGTGACGCGGGCATGCACGGCGCGGTGCGGATACGGCTCGCTCGCGGGATTGGGGTGCGAGGTGAAGAGGATGCCGAATTCCATCACATGACCTTCTTGCCGCCGGCGCAGGGATCATCTGAGCATAGAGGAAATGGCGGACCTGCGAAAATGCCCGGCCGGGCGACGCCGGGCACGATCGGCAAGCGCCCGCGTCCGGCTCAAGCGGCGAGATAGCCGCCGTCGACGTGCAATTCCGAGCCGGTGGTGTAGGAGGCGTCGTCCGAGGCCAGGAACAGCACCGCCCGCGCCACTTCGATCGGTTCGCCGGCGCGGCCCATCGGCACCGCCTTCAGCATGCGCCGGCGCTGCTCCGGGTCGGCGGTGGCGCCGGAGGTGCGCATCGGCGGCATCAGGCCCGGGTGCACCGAGTTGACGCGGATGCCGTCCTTGGCGTGGCGCACGGCCGCCGACTTGGTGAGCGTCCTGACCGCGCCCTTTGAGGCGTTGTAGCCGTGATGGATGTTGTACTGGCCGACGTTGCCGGAAATCGATGACAGGTTGACGATGGCGCCGCCGCCGTTCTTCGCCATCACCGGGACGACGTGGCGGTGGCCGAGAAAGACCCCGGTGGCGTTGATCGCCATCAGCTTGTTCCAGGCCTCCAGGTCGAAGGGATCCGCGAAGGCGCTGCCGCTGATGCCGGCGTTGTTGACCAGGACGTCGATCCGGCCATGCGCCCGCACCACCGCGGCCACGACCCGGGCCCAGTCGCCGTCCTCGGCGACGTCCATCTTGTGGTACCGCGCGCTGCCGCCGGCCGCCTCGATCTCGGCCACGGTTTTGGCGCCCTCATCCTCGAGCAGGTCGGCGATCTCGACCTTGGCGCCCGACTCGGCGAACAGCTTCGCCGTGACCGCACCCATACCGTAGGCACCGCCGGTGATGATCGCGACCTTGTCCGCTAGTTTCATGCTGCTGTCTCCCTGGTCCTAGTGGCGGCTCGAGGGCCGCCATCGGCCGAGCATTCCATCGCCGCAATCACGGCGCAAGCCGAAGCCGCCGCAGCCGAGGCGGCGCTTGCCAACGGCACGGCCCTGCTTCATCCTTTTGGGTCGATCGGGCTGCACGACGGACAGCGATGCGCGCACGGGGCATTTCGGCCGGCCTGTTGATGGCGCTGATGGCGGCGGCGGTCCTGGCGCCGGGACCGCCGGCGCGGGCGGCGCCGGGGGATGAGCTGCTGATCGTGGACTGCCTGCTGCCCGGCAAGATCCGCAAACTCGGCCAGCGCGTCACCTTCATGACGGCGCGGCAAGCGATCCGCACCACGGCCGCCGACTGCGAGATCCGCGGCGGCGAATACACCGCCCATGACCGTGCCAACTATGCCACGGCGCTGAAGACCTGGCTGCCGCTGGCCAAGGAGGGGGACGCGGCGGCGCAGACTTACGTCGGCGAGATTTACGAGAAGGGCCTCGGCGTCGAGCCGCAATTCGAGCTTGCCGCCGCCTGGTATCTGAAAGCCGCCGAAGCCGGCTATTCCCGGGCGCAGATGAATTTGGGCGCGCTCTACGAACGCGGACTCGGCGTCGCGAAGGACATGGTCAAGGCGGTCGAATGGTACCGGCGCGCCTCGGGCCTTTCGGAAGCGAAGATCGCCTATGTGCCTTCGGAGGTCAGGGCCGAGATCGAGCAGTTGCGCGCCGAGCGGGATACCCTGGCGCGCGAGCGCGACAGCTTGCGCCGCGAGCTCGACGCCGTACAGGCAGAGCTGGAGCGGGCCCGCGAGGAGCTGCGCCAGCAACACCGCCGGACCAGCCAGGCCCTGACCGAGTTGGAGACGGCGCGGGCCGGACTGGAACGCCGGCGCGACGCCGCCCGAAAGGCCGGCGATGAGGCCAAGGTCAAGCAACTGGAAGCGGCGCTGGGAGAGAAAGCGGCGGAGGCCGAGCGCAAGCAGCGCGAGCTGGAGCGCATGCGCGATCGCGTGGCGGCGCTGAACGGCCAGGCGACGCAGCTGCGGTCGGCGCTGGAGCGGGCCCAGGCCGAGCGCGACCAGGCCAGTGCCGGCCGGGCCCAGTTCGCCGACGTCGCCGCCCGCCTGCAGGCGGCCGAAGCCGAGCTGGCGCGCGCCCGCCAAGTCGAGGCGGAAAGCCGCGTCGAGGCCGCCGAAATCCGCGCCGCGCTGGCGGCCGAGCGGAGCGCCGGCCAGCGCGACGCCTCGAAAGTCAAGCGACTCGAGGCCGAGCTCGCGGCCAAGGAAAGCGCCCTGGCGACACGCGATCAGCGTCTGGCCGAGCTCGACGGCGAGGTCAGCTCGCTGCGCCGGGAGACCGCGACGCTGAAGGACCAACAGGCGCAGACACGCGAGAGCGCGGCGGTGGCCGCGGCCGGGCCGACCATCGAGATGATCGAGCCGCCGCTCGCCGTCACCCGCGGCGCCGATCCGGCCTCCGTCGCCATCAAGGCGACCGAGGAACGCGTGATCGTCGGCCGGGTGCGGGCGCCGAACGGGCTGATCGCCCTGATGGTCAACGACGTCGAGCAGGAGACCGGCGGCGACGGCATCTTCAAGACCAAGCTGGCGGTGCAGTATCCGGAGACGCCGGTGCGCATCGTCGCCATCGACGGCGGCGGCGGGCGGGCGACCATGGCCTTCGTGCTGAAGCCGGACGCCGCACCCGCGGCCAAGGCGCCAGTGGCCGCGAAGCCGTCGCTGAAGGAGTTCGCCTTCGGCAGGTTCCATGCCTTGGTCATCGGCAACAACGACTATCGCCACCTGCCGCCGCTGCAGACCGCGGTCGGCGACGCCCAGGCGGTGGCCGAGCTGTTGCGGAAGCGCTACCGCTTCAAGACCACGCTGCTGTTGAACGCCGACCGCTATGCCATCCTTTCGACCCTGAACAAGCTGCGGGCCGAGCTCAGCGAGGACGACAACCTGCTGATCTACTACGCCGGACACGGCGAACTCGATCGCGTCAACGACCGCGGCCACTGGCTCCCGGTCGACGCCGAACCGGACAGCACCGCCAACTGGATCTCCAACATCCAGATCACCGATGTCCTGAACGCCATGCTGGTGCGCCAGGTCATGGTGGTCGCCGATTCCTGCTATTCGGGCACGCTGACACGGGCCGCGCTGGCGGAGCTCGAGGCCGGCATGTCGGACGAGGCGCGCTACAAGTGGATCAAGGTGATGGCGTCGAAGCGGGCCCGCGTCGTGCTCACTTCCGGCGGCGTGCAGCCGGTGCTCGACAGCGGCGGCGGCGGCCATTCGGTTTTCGCCAAGGCCTTTCTCCAGACCCTGCGCCAGAACGACGGTATCGTCGAGGGCCAACGGGTCTACCGGTCGGTGGCGCAGAGCCTGGCGGATTCGGCGGCGGCAAAGGTCGAGCAAGTGCCAAGCTACGCGCCGATCAAATATGCCGGACACGAGGCCGGCGACTTCTTTTTCGTCCCCGTCAATTAGGCTCCGGGCGCGGGCGCTCGCGGCGGCCGGCTTGTGCCTTTGGCTGACCGCCTGCGGCAGCATCGCCGAGCGCTTCGATGCGGCCGCCCGCGAGCACGGCCTGGAACGGCGCGAAATCACCGGTGTCGCCTTCCGCCACGCCGTCTTCGCGCCGTCACAACCGACGCCGGGACCGGTCCTGCATGTCTATATCGAGGGCGACGGCACGCCGCTGCTGGGCGGGCGCACGCCGACCGTCGACCCGACGCCGCGGCGGCCGCTGATGCCGGCGCTGATGGCGCGGGATCCGGCGCCGCGGCTGCTGCTGGGCCGGCCCTGTTATCACGGGCTGGCGGCAACGCCACCCTGCCAGCCGCTCTACTGGACCGAGGGCCGTTTCGCCGAGGCGGTGGTCGACAGCATGGCGGCGGCGATCGGGCGCCTTGCCGGCGAAGGCGGCCATGACGGTGTCGTGCTGATCGGCCACAGCGGCGGCGGCGTCCTGGCCTTGCTGTTGGCCGAGCGGCTGGAAGAGGCGCGCGCCGTCGTCGCCGTTGCCACCATCGCCGACATCGACTTGTGGACCCGCCATCACGGCCTGGCGCCGCTGTCGGCGTCGCTCAACCCGAACGCCAGGCTCGCGCAAGCCCCTGTCCCGGAGCTGTTCCTCGCCGGCAGCCGGGACCGGGTGACCCCGGCCGAACTGGTTCGCCAAGCGGCGGGCCGGCGCCCACGGGCCGAGCTACGCAGCTACGTCGGGTTCGACCACGCCTGCTGTTGGACGAGCGTCTGGCCCGAGGTCCTGACCTGGATCGCCGCTCCCCGTTGAAGGGTTCAGAACTCCTTGCGCAGACCGACGGTGAACTTGTGCTCGGTCAGGAACGAGTGCGCGAACTGATACTGGTAGTCGGCGAAAGCCGCCCAGCCGCCCGGCCAGAGCGCCGAAGCACCGACGCTGAGGCGCCCGAAGTCGCGGTCGGCCTCGTCGGTCAGCACGACGAAGGGCACGGCCGTGGCCTGGACGAAGCTCGCCGGCACGCTGCGCGAGTCGTCCTCGAACTCGTGCACCCAGTCGAGCCGACCGTAGGGCACGACGACGCCCCAGCCGGTGCTGATGGCGTAGGAGGCGTGCGCGCCGAGGACCGATTGCAGCGATTTGATGGTCTGATCGCCGAAGGCGATGGCGAAGCCGGCGCCGCCGCTCTCGCTGTAGGCGTCGACCTCGGTGCGCGAATAGTCGATCTGGGCATGCGGCCCCAGGGTCCAGCCGCCGAGGCCGAAGTCGGCGGCGATGCTGGCGCCGAAGGTCCACTCGTCGCCCGAGGTGTCGGAATTGGCGGACGCGGCGACCGGCGTCCCGCCGGCGACGAAGGCGATGTTGCGGGTGCCGTCGTAGTCCTGCACCGCATAGCCGGCATAGGCGTCGATGTAGATGATGGCGTTGGGCGCGAAGCTGGCATAGAGCAGCCCGCCGTAACTCTGCGTGTCCAGATCGCCGGCGCCGGCATCGAAGTCGGTGTCGCCGTTGCTGTAAGTGAAGGCAAGGCCGGCGATGAAGGCCGGGCTGAAGCGCCAGTCGGCACCCAGGGTCAGGCCCAGGGTGGTGGTATCGTTGCCGGACTCGTTCGCCGTCGCGTCCCGGTCGGCGAGCGTGGCGTCGCCGGAGATGAAGAGGCCGAGCTTGCCGACGTGCCAGTCGGCCGCGGAACCGCCGCTCTGTCCCTCCACTTCAGTTTGCTGCTGGCCTTCCAAGCGATCACGGACCTTGATCTTGCTGCGCCCCTGGGCACCGGTAATGCCCAGGTTGTTGCCGGATGCGGCAGCACTTCGCGTTGGCGAATCGAGATCGAAGACGGCGCACTGCGCCGCCAGCGCGGATCCCGCCGCCACGTCGTCGCAGACATCGTTGAGAACGACATCATCGAGCGCGCTGCCTGCCCGCGCCGCCTGCGCCATCATGGCCAGGGCACCCACGCAGACTGCTGCCGCAGCCAGCCGGAATGCCCGCGGCGACGGGTGCCGACGCGACATGAAGATGGCAGTTTCCCCGTACGGCGAGCCCTGAGCCATGATCCCCCCCCCTTACACAACCCCGCAACCGAGCCGTGCGCAAGTCATGGGGAGAATACCCGGGAATAAACGGATTGACCAGACGCGAGCCAATACTTCGGCTGTTCTATCCGATTAGCGGCTGGCGGCGTTTATTGCAGCCTTCGGGGCAACGCGTGGCGCCGATCATGCCGCCGGCGGCGGGCGCGCGACCAGCGCGGCGCGCCGGGCCAGCCGGGCCTCGCGATGGGTGATGTAGGCGGTGGCGGCGAAAATGACGCTGCCGCCGAGCCAGGTCCAGACCGTCGGCACTTCGGCGAACAGCATGTAGGCGACGACGGCAACCATCGGCAGGCGGACGAATTCCAGTGGTTGGATCTGCGAGACCTCGGCCAGCGCGAAGGCGCGGGTGAACAACAGGTGACCAAGCGTCCCGGCACCCGCCAGCAGCACCATCCAGCCCAGCGCCGTCCACGACGGGGTCTGCCAGACGAAGAGCGCCGGCAGCAGCGACAACGGCGACATCAGCAGCGCCATGTAGGTGACGATCGCCTCCGGCCCCTCGCTGCGCGTCAGCATCTTGACGATCAAGGTGGTGATCGAGATCGACAGGGCGTTGATCAGGGCCAGCATCGCGCCCAAGGAGATCGCCTCGACGCCGGGCCGCAGCACGATCAGGGTGCCGGCGAAGCCGATAATCAGCGCCGCGATGCGCCGCCGGCGAATCACTTCGCCCAGCACCAGCACGGCGCCGATGGTGGCGAACAGCGGCGCCGTGAAGCTCAACGCCGTCGCCTCGGCGAGCGGAATCAGCGTCAGCGCGGTGAAACCGGCCGCCATGCCGAAGATGTTGACCAGCGCGCGCAACGAATAGAGGCCCAGCCGCTGCGTCTTCAACCCGCCCAGGCCACGGCGCATCAGCCACGGCAGCATCATCAGCAGGGCCAGGAAATTGCGGAAGAACACGACCTCGAGGGGATGCAGCTCTTCGGCCGCGAGCCGGATAAAGGCGCTCATGGCGGCGAAAAAGCCCATGGCGCCCAGCATCAGCAGCGTCGCCTTGAGCGGCGCCCGCAGGACATGGGCGGGAGAGCTGCCCGGCACGCCGTCAGTCCAGCGGCGCCGGCAACCGCCGGGGCCGGCCGCCAAGCAGGATCTGCATTACCACCGCCGTCAGCACGATGCCGCCGCCCAGAAGGCTTAGTGAACTGGGCGTCTCGTCGATCACCAACCAGACCCAGAGCGGACCCAGCGCCACCTCGGAGAGCGATAACAGCGCCACCTCGGCGGCCGGTACGAAGCGGCCGCCGTGGATATAGAGACCGAGGCCCAGCAGCACCACCGGACCGCCGTAGACCAGGCACCAGAAGGCGTCGGCTAGCGGAACGGCGAGATCCCCGCCGGCGACGACCGCGGCGAAGCCGCCGCTGATCAGGCTCGCGTAAAGCGCCGCCGAGAGCAGGTCGACGTGGCGCCGCCAGCGCAGGATCACCGTGAAGCAGGCGATCGCGACGGTGGTCGCCAGCGCCGCCAGCTGGCCGGCGACATGGCCGATGACGATGCCATCGCCGACCATCGCGGCGATGCCGAGCCCGGCCAGCAGCATGGTTGACCAGGTGCGGGCGCGGACCCGTTCCTTCAGCAGCAGCCAGCCAAGGACCGCGGCGAAGAAGGGCGATGCGGCCATGATGAAGAGCGTGTTGGCGACCGTGGTGTGGGTAATCGACCAGACGAAGCCGCTCATCGCCACCGCCAGGCAGAGCCCGCCCAGGACGCCGGCGAAACCGACCGCCGCCAGGTTGGCGAGCAGCCTGCCCTGTTCGCGCCAGAGCAGATAAAGCATCAGGCAGAACCCCAGGAAGCCCGAGCGGTAGAACAGGATCTGCCAGGCATCGGCGATCTCGATCTGCCGCAGGATCAGGCCGCCGAAGCTCAGGACCACGCCGGCCGTGAGAATTGTCCCCCGGTGACGCAGGGCGACGCCGTCGCCGCCGTGCGAGGCCTCGCTGCTCACCGGCGTTCCAGCCCGCGCCGGTCGGCGAGCACGACCGAGGTCTCGATTTGCCGCTCCGGGACCGACCAGTAGCGGCGCAACAGCGGCCCCGTCTGCGCCGCCGGCACCAGGGCGAAGCCGTGCCGGCGGTAAAAGTCGATGGCCCACCGCGCGGCGGCCCAGGTGCCGATCAGGATCGGCCGCGTCGTACCGGCACGCAGGTCCTCCAGCAGTGCCCCGCCGATGCCGTGGCGGCGGTGCGCGGTGCGCACATAGGCGTGGCGGATCAGCAGCACGTCCTCGACCGCCTGCCGGCCCATGACGCCGATCAAGGCGGCGTCCCGCTCGAAGCCGCGGAAGGTGACGCCGGCCTCGAGCTCTCGGGCCAGCGCCCCGGCGCTCATGTAGGGTTCGTGCCAGCAGTCGGCCGGGATCACCCCCCGGTAGGCCTGGGCGGCGTCGTTGACGACGTCGAGCACGACCTCGAAGTCCGCCGCCGCGCAATCCCGGATCATCGCCCCTCTCCGACTCGCATCGCTGCCGCCGAGCATGGCCTTGAAGTCGGCACCGCGCCAGTCGAAATGCCGCATGGCAGGGCAGGATGCGGAGCTATTCCCCCAATTCCCCGCCTGTGCCAAGGTGGCCCGACATCCTGTTATCTGATACGGCCTTTCTCGGCCCCCACACGTTGGAAGCCTGATGGCGCTGGAAGCTGCAGCCGGGCAGCGCGAGTCGCTTTATGCCTATGTCCGCCTGGTCGCCGCGCTGGCGCTGATGACCTTCGGCGGCGCCGGCATGTTCGTCGTCGTCGTGATCCTGAAGCCGATCGCCGCCGAGTTCGGGGCGACGCGTTCCGAAGCCGCGATCGCCTACGCCGTGACCACCATCGGCTTCGGCCTCGGCGGCGTCATGATGGGGCGCTGGGCCGACCGGGTCGGCGTCATGATTCCCGCAATCGCGGGGGCACTCGCGCTCGGCCTCGGCTTCTGGCTCGCCAGCCGCGCCGAGAGCCTGTGGCAGTTCTACCTGGCGCAGGGCCTGCTGATCGGTTTTCTCGGCAACTCGGCGGTGTTCGCGCCGCTAGTCGCCGACATCACCTGCTGGTTCAACCGGCGGCGCGGCATCGCCGTCGCCATCGTCATCAGCGGCAACTATCTGGCCGGCGCGGTCTGGCCGCCGGTGGCCCAGCATTTCGTCGATGAGGTCGGCTGGCGCCAGACCTACTTCGGTATCGCCGTCTTCTGCCTCGCCAGCATGCTGCCGCTGACCCTCGCGCTGCGCCGCAAGGTGCCCCCCCTGGATTACGGCACCCTTGGGCCCGGACAAAGCAGCGGCCGGCCGCTGGCGCTGACACCGGGGACGCTGCAATGCCTGCTCTGTGCCGCCGGGCTCGCCTGCTGCGTCGCCATGGCCATGCCGCAGGCGCACATCGTCGCTCACGCCACCGACCTCGGCCACGCGGCGCAGCGGGGCGCCGAGATGCTGGCCCTGATGCTGGCCACCGGGGTCGTCAGCCGTCTCGGCTTCGGCTGGGTATCGGACCGCATCGGCGGCTTGCGGACGCTGCTCGTCGGTTCGGCCCTGCAGCTCCTGGCACTGTTCCTGTTCATGCCGGTCGACGGCCTGGTCGCGCTCTACCTCGTCTCCGCCTTCTTCGGCCTGACCCAGGGCGGCATCGTGCCCTCCTACACCATCATCGTCCGCGCCTTCTTCGCACCCGGCCAAGCCGGTTGGCGCATCGGCATGGTGATGCTGTTCACGTTGGTCGGCATGGGTGTCGGCGGCTGGCTCGCCGGCCTCTTGTACGACCTCACCGGCTCGTACCAGGCTGCTTTCGTCAACGCCATCGCCTTCAACATCCTCAACACCGCCATCGCGGTGAGCCTGCTGCAACGCGCCCGGCGCCTGGCGATCCGGGCCTAAGGTCAATAAGTGTCGAAGACCCGCTGCACGGCCTCGGGATCGCGGGTCACGGTCAGCGCCAGCATCGCCAGCACGCGGGCCTTCTGCGGGTTCAAATTGTCGGCGGCGATAATGCCGGCCTCGACCATCGAGGCCCGCCTGAGCACCCGGCCGCTGCCGGCGCGGCTGCTGATCACCGTCAGCACGCCCTGCTGGCGCACCGCCGCCTGCAGCGCCTCCGCCTGCGCCGGCGTCGGCAGCCCCGGGGCCAGCGAAGCGACGACGATGGCCTCCGCGCCGGCGGCGGCGAAGGCCTCGACGGCGGCGCCGTCGGCGCCGGCGTAGGCATAGGCGATGTCGACCCGCGGCAGGTCCAGGCGGCCGCGGACCTCGAACTCGGTGTCCGGCGCGTGCCGGCGCGCCGGGCGGCGGTAGATGGCGATGCGCCCGTCCGGGTCGGCGTAGCCCAGCATGCCGAGGTCGGGCGCGCGAAACGTCTCGAGGCGGAAGGTCGAGGCCTTGGTCACCTCGCGGGCCGCCTGAATCTCCTCGTTCAACAGCACCAGAACGCCCAGGCCGCGGGCGGCTTCGGAACCGGCGGTCCGGACCGCCGCCAGAAGATTGCTGCCGGCGTCGGTGGCGAAGCCGGAGGCCGGACGCTGGGCGCCGACGACGACCACCGGAATCGCCGTCTTCAGGCTCAGGTTCAGGAAGTAGGCGGTCTCCTCCAGGGTCGCCGTCCCGTGCGTAACGACGATGCCGTCCGGCGGCGCCGACCGCCCGGCGAGCGCGTGCAGGCGTTCGTTGAGGTCGAGCCAATGCGCCGGCGCGACGCCGGAACTGGAGATCTGCGCTGCGTCGATCGCCTCGACCTCGGCGGCTTCGCCGACCTCCGGGAAGCGGGCCAGGATCTCAGCTACCGACTGTCGGCGGCCGAAGTCCATGTATTCCCAGGTGTCGAGGCTGTGCCGCCCGGTGAAGGAGATCGTGCCGCCGGTGCCGACGATGGCGACGCGCGGCTTGTTGCCTTGAACGTTCATGCGAATGCGCCTCAAATGCCGCTGCGGTTTCGCGCCAACTTGGCAGGAACCGCCTGGGCCGCCAAGCGCCCGGTCCGCGGGTGCCGTCGCAGTGACGTGATGTTGGAGTGCCATGACCTGGCGTCAGTTCCTGATCCTGGCGACGGTGCAGCTCGTCACCCTGCTGTTCGGCATGACCATCACCATCGCCAACGTGGTGCTGCCGCAGATCAAGGGCTCGCTGTCGGCGACCCAGGACCAGATCGCCTGGATCGTCACCTTCAACCTGGTGGCGACGGCGGTGGCGACGCCGATGACCAGCTGGCTGGCCGAGCGCTTCGGTTGGCGCCGCCTGATGCTGGGCGCGGTCTCCGGCTTCACGCTGTCGACGGCGCTCTGCGGCCTCGCCGACAGTCTCGAGCTCCTGGTCGTCTACCGGATCGGCCAGGGCCTGTTCGGGGCGCCGATGATGCCGCTGGGCCAGGCCATCCTGCTGGCCAGCTTCCCCAAGCGCCAGCACGCGTTGGTGATCATGCTGTGGGGCATCGGCGGCGTCGTCGGCCCGGTGCTGGGGCCGGTGCTGGGCGGCCATGTCGCCGAGGCCCTGAACTGGCGCTGGGCTTTCTTCGTCATCGTCCCGTTCGGCCTGATGGGCCTCCTGGGGGCACACCTGGCGCTGCAGAGCGAGCCGCGCCGGCGCTCCGTGCAGCTGGACTGGACCGGCTTCCTGAGCCTCGCCATCGCCATCGGCGCGGCGCAGCTGATGCTGGACCGCGGCCAGCGCCAGGACTGGTTCACCTCGACCGAGATCATCATCGAGACGGCGGTCGCCCTTGTCGCCCTCTACCTGTTCGTCGTGCACAGCCTGTCGGCCCGCCACCCGTTCCTCGACCCACGCCTGCTGCTCGACCGCAACTTCGTCTTCGGCCTGGCGCTGGTCTTCATCATGGGCTGCCTGAGCTACACGCCCATGGTCCTGTTCCCGCCGCTCTTGCAGGAGCTTCGCGGCTATCCGGATTCCGTCGTCGGCACGCTGCTCGCCTCGCGCGGCATCGGCAACTGGCTGAGCTTCCTGATCGTCGTGCAGATGACCCGGTGGAACGCCAAGGCCGCGGTCGCGATCGGCCTGATCTGCCAGGCCGTGGCCGGCTGGGCGATGGCCCAGCTCGACATCAACCTGAGCAGTTTCGACGTGGTCTGGACCAACGTCCTGCAGGGCTTCGGCTTCGGCCTCGCCTTCACGCCGATGACGGTGCTGACATTCGCCACCCTGCGCTCGCAGTTTCTGACCGAGGGCACCGCCGTCTTCCACATGCTGAGGAATTTCGGCTCCAGCCTGTTCATCTCCGTGACCGTCGCCTTCTGGGCCCGCAGCACCGCCGAGAGCTACGCGGGCTTGAGCGTCCACGCCTCGCCCTTGAACGAGCTGTTCGGCTATTCCGGCCTCGCCGGCGGCTGGTCGATCGAGACGACCGGCGGCCTCTCCGCCATCAGCGCCGAGATCCAGCGCCAGGCGGCGATGATCGGCTACATCGACTCGTTCTACCTGTTCGCCCTGGTCGCCGCGCTGGGCCTGCCGCTGGTCGTCCTGCTGCGCAATCCCGAGCCGTCGGGTTGAGGTCCTGCCGGCGGCGCTCAGGCCGGGTTGAGCCGGGCGGCCTCGGCCATCAGGCGGACCGCTGCATCCTGCTTGGTGCGCACGGTGAGCGTGGTCGCGCCTGACTCCTCCCAGGCGCGATAGCGCTGCCTGATCCGCGCCGGCGGGCCGATCAGGGCCTTGGCGTCGACCCACTCGTCGGGCACGGCGGCGGCGGCCTCGTCCTTGGCGCCGGCGAGGTAGAGCTCCTGGATGCGCTGGGCGGCGTCGGCGAAGCCGCGGCGGATCATCATCTCCTTGTGGAAGTTCTTGTCGCGGTGGCCCATGCCGCCGATGTAGAGCGCCTCGCGCGGCTTCAGCCGGTCGAGTGCTGCCCGCACGTCGTCGTCGACCTCGACGAAGACCGAGGCGTTGATCTCGAAGCTGTCGAAACCCTTGCCGTCGCCGGCCCGCGCGAAGCCCTGCTCCAGCCAGGGCCGGTACTCGTCCAGGGAGCCCGGGACGAAGCCGAGCGGCAGCCAGCCCTCGCAGATCTCGGCGGCGAGCCTGACCGTGGCCTCGTTGCCGGCGCCGAGGTAGATCGGGATGTCGGGGTTCATGTGCAGGATCGACTTCAACGGCTTGCCGACGCCGAGCGCGCCCGCGCCGGTGTAGGGCAATTGGATCTGCTTGCCGTCGTGGGTCAAGCCGGCTTCGCGGCGGAACACCTTGCGCATGATCTGGACGTAGTCCTTGAGCCAGTAGTAGGGGCGGCCCCAGGGCCGGCCGTACCAGCCCTCGACGATCTGCGGCCCGGAAACGCCGAGCCCGACGATGACCCGCCCGCCGCCGGCCAGCGCGTCGACCGTGCCGGCGCACATGGCGGCGTTGGCCGGAGTCCGGGCCGCCACCTGCATGATCCCGGTGCCGAGCTTGATGCGGCGGGTCAGCGCGGCGAGATAGGCGAGCGGCGTCACCGCGTCCGAGCCATAGGCTTCCGCGGTCCAGACCGAGTCGTAGCCCAGCCGTTCGGCCAGCTGCACGCGCTCGACCGGCAAATCCATGGTCGGCCCCGAGTAGCCGATCGACAGCCCAAGCTTCATCGTCACCTCCTAACGAACTGACCGGGCATTCTGGCATGGACCGCCGCTTGCCCCTAGACTTGCGCGCAAGTTAAAGCCAGCCATTCCCCGGGGAGGAGCCGCTGATGAAGTTCGGACTGCGCTACTGCAACACCGGCCGTTACGTCGATCCGGCCAAGGCGATCGAGCTGGTCCAGGCCGGCGAGGAGGCCGGCTTCGAATCCGCCTGGACGGTCGAGCACACGGTGGTGCCGGACGGCTACCAGTCGGCCTATCCCTACTCTCCCGACGGCAAGATGGCGGGCGGCGTCAACGACATCCCGCTGCCCGATCCGCTGATCTGGCTCAGCTTCGTCGCCAGCGCCACCCGCCGCATCAAACTCGCCACCGGCATTCTGATCCTGCCGCAGCACAATCCCGTCATCACGGCGAAGCAGATCGCCAGCCTCGACCACCTCTCGGGCGGGCGGATGATCCTGGGTATCGGCGTCGGCTGGCTCAAAGAGGAATTCGAGGCTCTGGGCGTGCCTTTCGAAGAGCGCGGCGCGCGCACCGACGAATACATCCAGGCGATGCGCGTGCTGTGGGGGGCGGAACGGCCGAGTTTCCAGGGCCGCTTCGTGCGCTTCGAGGGCGCCTATTGCCGGCCGCAGCCGGCGAGCGGCGCGGTGCCGATCATCGTCGGCGGCCATTCCCAGGCGGCGGCGCGCCGCGCCGGCCGCCTGGGCGACGGCTTCTTCCCGGCGCGCGGCGCCTCGAGCGAGCTTTTCAGCCTGGTGCGCCAGGCCGCGGCCGCGGCCGGGCGCGACCCCGAGGCCATCGAGTTCACCGCCAGCATGCCCGAGGAGGAGGCGCAGATCCCGGCGCTGGCCCAGGCCGGGGTCAGCCGCCTGCTGGTGCCGGTGACCAGCATGGCCGGCCTGCCGACGGCGATCCGCAGCGCTGCGGAAGCGCTGACCTGGCGCGACACCATCGAGAAGTACGCCGAGGTCTAAACCTCGGACGGCGCCCGCGGCGGACGGGCGAACAGCGCGATCAGCGCCCCGGCGAAGCCGAGCCCGGCGAAGCAGATCAGCGACAGCCGGTAGTCGCCGCTGAAGTCCCGGAGGATGCCGGAGACGAGCGGCCCGGAGGCCTGGGCCAGGACCTGCACGGTCAGCGCCGCACCACGAATGGCGCCGAAGCTGGCGCGGCCGAAATAGCTGGCCCAGCTGAGCGGCAGCACGGTCAAGAGGCCGCCGATGCCGACGCCGAACAGCGCCGCCGACAGATAGGCCTCGAGTACAGAATCGATGCCCAGCATCGCCCAGGCGGCGGCGCCCAGGGTCGCGCCGGTCAGCGCCAGGGCATAGCGCAGCGGCAACCGCGCCGGCCAGAAGCCGAGCGCGAAGCTGACCACCGCCGAGGCCAGCGAGAAGGTGCTGATCACCGTCGCCGCGATCGCCGGGTCGAGGCCGCGCTCGATCAGGTGCGGCGCCTGATGCAGACTGATGCCCGCCTGCACCGGATAGACCAGCAGCGTGAACGCCGCCAGCAGCCAGAAGGCCGGCGTCGCCAGGGCTTGCCGGCGCGTGAAGGCAGGCTCCGCCGGAACGGTCGGCGAGCCCGTGCGCTGGCCGGACGCGGTCGGGCGCGTGCCGCCGTCCGGCGTCAGGCCCACATCCTCGGGCCGGCGGACCATGAACAGCCAGGTCGGCACGAATCCGACCAGCAGCACGGTCAGGCCGATCGCGACCCAGCCGCCCCGCCAGCCGGCGGCCTGGATGGCGAAATGCGCGACCAGCGGCAGCACGATCAGGCCCAGCATCTGCGCCAGGGTGACGATCGAGGTGGCGATCGCCCGCCGCCTGACGAACCAGTTGTAAAGGGCGCCGTAGATGCCGAGGTCATAGGGGCCGGCGAAGTTCATTCGCGCCAGGCAGAACAGCAGGTAGAAGACCAGCAGCGAGCCGGCGAGCGAGAGCAGCATCGTCGCGGTGCCGGTGACGAGCACCGCCAGGCAGAGCACCGCCTTGGCGCCCTTGCGGTCGAGATAGGGGCCGATGAACGGCGCCGACAGCGCCGCCAGCACGCCGCCCAGCGAGACCGCCCCCGACAGCGCCGTCCGCGACCAGCCGAAGTCCGCGATCATCGGTTCGACGAAGATCGTCAGCACAGCCACCGCCGGCCCCTGGCGCGAGAAGCCGGCGCAGCAGACGCAGGCCAGCACCACCCAGCCGTAATAGAACGGCAGGTGCTGGATCAGGCGGTTCGGCAGTTGCCGCGGACTCAGCATCTCGGATCGGCGTCGGTTGAAGGCCCAGCCTTGCGATAGACGCCCGCGCCAGGGCGCACAAGAGCCGGACCCCTCTGCGACCTCAACGGTGGCGCTCCGTCGGTCACGGTCGGATCGGCTAGAATGTCCGGTGGATCGAACGGATCGAGGACGGCGAGCGATGCGCGTGCTGATCTGCGGTGGTGGCGCGATCGGCGCCTCGATCGCCTATTTCCTCAGCCTGAAAGGCGTCGAAGCGGTCGTCATCGAGCGCACCGGCGTGGCCTGCGCCGCCTCGGGCAAGTCCGGTGGCTTCCTGGCGCTGGACTGGTGCGACGGCACGGCGCTCGGCCCGTTGGCGCGGCGCAGCTTCGCCCTGCACGCCGAGCTGGCCGCCACCCTGAAAGGCGACTGGGGCTATCGCCGGCTTCCGACGTTGGGCGTCGTGGCCAGCACGCGCCGCGACCTCAGCCGCCACCGCCGCCGCGGGGCGCCCGCCTGGCTGGGACCCGAAGCCGTCGTTCACGGCCAGCTGGGCACGCCTGAGAACACCGCCCAGGTCCATCCGGGCGCGTTCACGCGGGCGATGATGAAGGCGGCGGAAGCTCGGGGCGCGCGGCTGCAACGGGGTTGCGTCACCGACCTCGATCTCAGCCCGGACGGCTCGGTCGCGCGCGGCGTCCTGGTCGATGGCGAGGTGCTGTCGGGCGACGCCGTGGTCATCGCCCTGGGCCCGTGGTCGACGCTGGCCGGCCGCTGGCTGCCGCTGCCGGCGGTACATGGCCTCAAGGGCCACAGCGTGGTCTTCCGCAGCCCGTCGCCTGAGCCGGCCGAGGCGGTCTTCGCCGAGGTCGAGAGCGAGGACGGCGAGGTGCACGCACCCGAGGTCTTCCCCCGCCCCGACGGCACCACTTACGTCTGCGGCCTGCCCGGGCGGGCCACGGTGCCGGCTGACCCTGCCGCCGTCCTGCCCGAGCCGGGCGCCGCCGAGCGGCTGCGCGCCATCGTCGCCGCTTTTTCGCCGCAGCTGGCGGCGGCGGAGATCCTGGCGGTGCAGTCCTGCTATCGCCCGATGACGGAGGACGGCCTGCCGCTGATCGGCCGGGCGCCCGGCGTCGAGGCCGCCTACGTCGCCACCGGCCACAACGTCTGGGGCATCCTCAACGCGCCTGCGACCGGCGAAGCCATGGCTGAGCTGATTGCCGACGGGCGGGCGAGGCTCGACCTCGCCGCTTTCGCGCCAGCGCGCCTGCCCGCTCGCGCCTAGAGCTTCTTGCCCGCGGTCCAACCACCGTCAACGACGAAGGTGGTGCCGGTGCAGAAGCTGGCGTCGTCGGAGGCCAGGAACAGGATCGCCTTGGCGATTTCCGGCGGCTCGCCCCAGCGGCCAAGCGCATGGATGTCCTTGATCCGCGCCGCATAGTCGGCGTCCTGGAAGTAGCGTTCGGTCAGCGGCGTGCGGATGACGCCCGGGCCGACCGCGTTGACGCGGATGCCCTTCTCGCCCAGCTCCATCGCCATCTCCTTGGTCAGGCCGACGACGGCGTGCTTGGAGGCGGTGTAGGCGGCTCGGTTCGGCGAGGCCGAGACCCCCAGGGTGGAGGCCAGGTTGACGATGCAGCCGCTCTTGCCGGCGGCGACCAGGTGGTTGGCGAAGGCCTGCGAGCAGAGGAAGGTGCCGGTGATGTTGACGCCCATGACCCGGTTCCACTCCTCGATGGAGAGCTCGAGGACCGGCACGATCTCGCGCACCCCGGCGCTGTTGACCAGGACGTCGAGGCGACCCAGCGTCTTGGCCGCATCGTCGACCACGCTGGTCACCGCCTCGGGCTTGGTCACGTCGAGCGCGAAGGCGTGCGCCTGTCCGCCCTGCTCGGCGATCGTCTCGGCCGTGCGCTGGGCCGCCGCGCCATCGATGTCGGCGGCGGCGATCATGGCGCCCTCGGCGGCGAGCTGGAGCGCGACCTCCCGGCCGATGCCGCTGCCGGCGCCGGTGACCAGGGCGCCGCGTTCGTGAAATCGCATGGTTTGTCCTCCCGATCCTGATTTCGACAAAGCTTGTCCCGAGCTTGGAGGCATGGCAAGAGCAACGCGGCGACACGGCAACACCCTTCGGGAGGCAGCGATGGTGAAGGCGGTCGACATCAAGGCGGAGCTGGCGGCGCGGCCGGTGCTGCGCGGGCGCAGCCCGACAACCCCGGCAGAGCGGGCGGCTGCGGCGTTTGCCACCCTGGCGCCGTTCCGTGACGGCGCCCTCTTCGCCGGCAGCTTCCAGGGCGACAGCGACTGGGAGCGTCATCGCAACGGCGACGAGCTGGTGCACGTGCTGGCGGGCGGGACGCAGCTCACCATCCTGACCGAAGACGGACCCGAGGTCCTGGAGATGAAGGCCGGCATGCTGACCGTGGTGCCGCAGGGCTGCTGGCACCGCTTCCATGCGCCCGAAGGAGTCACCGTGCTGACGGCGACGCCGCAGCCGACCGATCATTCGCGGGCCGAGGGGCCACCCCCGGAGCCCTGACGACGGCGCCGATCCGCCGTCCGCGCTGGAGGCCGGATCAGCCGTTCGCGACGGACTCCGGCACGGGCGCGAACAGCAGGAGGAAGGCGGTACTCGCCTCGATCCGGGGCAGGCCGCCGACTGACTTCGCGCCGGCGGCTGGCTCGGCGCCATCATGCTGGACTGAGCGACGCCGACGGAGGCAGCCGCGGCTCGTCGTCCAGGGACTTCGAACCGCTGCCGCGGCGGCCTTGCTCTCTTAAATAGGAACGAATTCGGCTTCAGCCGGCGCGCGCCACCGCCGCCTCCGCCCCGCCGATATGCCGCGCCAGGAAGCCGGTGACGGCCCGGTTGAAGGCTTCGGCCGCCTGGATGTTGACGCCATGGCCGCCTTCCAGGGCGACGACCTCGGTCGCCGGCATCTCGGCCTCGACGAACGCGCGCACCGGCGCGAAGCGGCGCTCGCGGGCGCCACAGACCAGCAGCGTCGGCACCCGGTTGGCGGCCACGCGCTCGCGCACCGAGATGTGCGGCGAGCCATGTTGGAAGGTGAGGGCGAAGGCCTCGGGCTTGTGCAGGGCGGCGTCGGCGACCAGTGCCCGCTTGACCTCTGCCGGCAGGCGGCGCGCATGCGCGGGATGTACCGGGATCTTCTCCAGACCGGCCCGGCCTTCGGCGGCCAACGCGGCCCGCGCCTGGGCATTGCGACGATAGCCTTCGACCGTGGCCGCATCGGCTAGCGCCGAGTTCGAATTGGTGAAGACCTGCGCGATTACCCGCTCGGGATGGGTGAGCGCGTAGCGCAAGGTCAGGCCGGCGCCGAATGACTGGCCCAGAAGACACCAACGCTCGACCCCGAGCGCCCGGCGCAGGCGGTCGAAGGCGGCGACATAGGCGTCGGGGTGATAGAGCGCAGGATCGCCCGGCGCCGGCGAGCGGCCATGGCCCCAGAGCTCGATCACGACCGGGCGCGTGATGCGCCGCAGCGCCTCCAGGTTCAGCATCCACTGCGCCCGGCTCGACAGCATGCCGTGCACCAGCAGCAGGTACGGTCCCTCGCCGTCGTGGACCTCGTAGTAGGGCAGGTCGCTCACGTCGCGCCGGCGCAGGCTCAGCGGAAATCGAAGCCCAGCCGGCGCAGCTCTTCGCGCAGCTTTTCGCGCAGCGGCGGATGGAACTTCTTGTCCATATCGTGGCTCCAGGAGTCGGGCGTCGTCGCCTTGCCGGCGGCAGCGTAGTGTCGAGCCAGCGCAGCATCGTAGTCGGCCACGGTCGCGGCCAGGTCGCCGCCCTCCCGGCGGACGCCATAGCGCTCGCAATGCACGATGGTATCGAAGGCCATGCGCGGCTTCTGCGGCGGCGCCTCCGCCGGCCAGCCGAGGCACATGCCGAAGACGCAGTAGACCCGGTGCGGTAGTTTCAGGATCTGCGCCGTCGCCAGCGCGTCGTTGCGGACGGCACCGATCATCACCCCCTTGAGGCCCAGGGAATCGGCGGCGAGATAGGCCGACATGCCGACCAGCGCGGCATCGATGCTCGAGACCAGGCCGGTCTCCAGGTTGTTGTCGTCGATGCTGTGACCGCGCGCCAGCAGTGCCTGCTCGATCCGCGTCAGGTCGGCGCAGAAGGCGAGAAAGACCGGCGTCTGGGCGACGTGAGGCTGACCACCCGCGACCTTCTGCAACGCCTTCAGGGTGTCGCGGTCGCGGACCACGATGACGCTGTAGGACTGGATATTCGAGGAGGTCGGGGCGCGAAAGGCGGCCGAGAGAATGGTCTCGACCGTGGCGTCGTCGACCGGCCGGTCGCGGTATTTGCGGATGCTGACGCGGTTCCGCAGCACTTCGATTGTCTCGCTGCTCGGCATGGATGCTGCGGTTTCGGACATGGCGCGGCGCCGCGGACGGGCGGTGGGCATCGGCAGGGAACTCACAGCTACGTGGACGGGAGGGCGAATGATGGTCAATCCGCCGATAAAGCACAACAACGCGCCGCCGCCTAGCCGACGCCGGCAAGCTTCCGCTAAGCTGGCCGCAGCCGTCCGCCGCGTCTCCGAGGCTACCGCGAGGCACTGATCCGATGAGCGTCGACGTTGTCCTGCACCACGCCGCCTATCAGCGCGTCAAGGATCGCCTGACGGCGCTGAGCTTGCCCGTGCGCCCGCTGCTGCTCCAGGACGACGGCCTCTGCCGGATCGGCGACGGGACGGCGGCACTGGCCGATCAGGCGCCGGAGATCGTCTGGCTCAGCCTGGACATCGCCCAGAGCCGCCTGTTCGGCAGCTGCATGGAATTCGTCTCGGCCGCGCCGTCGGTGAAGTGGCTGCAGACCTTCAATGCCGGGCTCGACCACCCCGCCTACCGCAAGATCGCCGCCGCCGGCATCCGCATCGGCGCCAGCAGCGCCCAGGCGGTGGCGATTTCCGAGTACACCTTCGCCCACGTGCTCAACCTCTATCAGCCGATCGAGACGCAGCGCCGGCTGCAGGCGCAGAAGGAATGGCGCCGCCTGCCGTTCCGCGAGCTCTCGCGCTCGACCTGGCTCGTGGTCGGCTTCGGCAACATCGGCCAGGAGCTGGCGAAGCGGGCCAAGGCCTTCGGCGCCCGCGTGCTGGCCATCCGCCGCTCGCCGACGACCTCGCCGCTGGCCGACGAGATCGGCACGCCTTCGGCGCTGACGGACTTCCTGCCGCGCGCGGACATCGTCGTCCTGGCCTGTCCGCACACCCGCGAGACCGAGCGCATGGCGAATCCGGGGTTCTTCGAAGCGATGAAGGACGGCGCCATCCTGGTCAACGTCGCCCGCGGCGGCCTGGTCGACGACGAGGCGCTGCTGGCGGCCCTCGACCGCGGCAAGGTCGGCACTGCGGTGCTGGACGTCTTCGAGCCCGAGCCGCTGCCCGCCAGCAGCCCCTACTGGGAACATCCGAAAGTACGGCTGACGGCGCATTCCTCGTTCGCCGGCGAGGCCACGTCGCTGCGCGGCGATGAGCTGTTCCTGGAAAACCTGCCGCGCTACTTCGCCGGCAAGGCGCTGCGCAACGAGGTCGACCTGAAGGCCTTCCTCGAGACCGCGGCCTAGCCGGAGCCGAGCAGCGGCTTGAAGACCGCGGCGACTTCGCCGACCGCCTGCGCGACCGTCTGTCCTGGCAACAGCGGCTGGTGGACGGTGACGAAGCCGTCATAACCGACCTCCGCCAAGGTCTCGATCAGTGGCCCCGGCGCGATGCCCCCCGCGGCCCCCAAGGGCAGGAAACGGACGCCGACCGGGCCGCGCCGCCGGGTGGCGAACGTCACCGGCGAGGTTTGGTCGAGCCGCAGGTTCTGGAAATAGACGTTGGCGATCCGCGGGGCCAGGCGGCGGATCGCCTCCTGCCCCCAGTCGCCCCCGCAGGCCAGCAGATTGGCCGGCTCGTAGGTGACGGCGAATTTCGGCCGGCCGATCTCGGCGAGCCTCGCCAGGGCCCCGTCGACGGTCTCGAACAGCGATCCCCAATGCGTCTGGTGTGCCAGCGTAATGCCGCGCGTGGCGGCATGGTCGGCGGCTTGCCGGGCGAAGGCGATGTCGCCGGCAGCGTGCAGCATGACCCGCACCAGCCTGGCGCCCAGGGCTTCGGCCAGATCGAGGTAGGGCGCGATGCCGCGCACCGCCCGCGTCGCCTCGGCGTCGTTGGCGGCCAGCGGCACATCCCCGGTCACCATCGAGACCGCGAGCCCCAGGCGGTCCAGCAGGTCGCGCGCGGCGGCCACCTGCTCGGGCCGCGAATGCACCGAGACCACGGAAGCGCGCAGCGACAGCGCCTGGAAGCCGGCCGCGGCCGCCAGCGCGGCCAGCTCTTCGAACGGCGGCGCGATCGCGTCCTTGCGCCGGGGCGCCTCGGCAATGCGTACGGACAGGGCCAGCTGCACCGGCGGCCCCGCCTCAGAGCACCATCTGCGTCTGCGTCACGACGGCCACGAGCTTGCCTTCGGTCGTGGTCACCCGAGTCTGCCAGACCATGGTCCGCCGGCCGCGATGCACCGGCGTCGTCTCCGCCCTGACCCGGGTGCCGACCGCCGCCGGAGCCAGGAAGTTGGTCTTGCTCTCGAGCGTCGTGGTGCCGGCGCCCTCGGGCAGGTTCAGCACCGTGGCGACGGCGCCCAAGGTGTCGGCGAACGCCATGATGGCGCCGCCGTGCAGCACCTCGGGCCGGGTGCAGAGCTCGGGCCGCACGCTCAGCTCGGCGACCACCTTGTCCGCTTCGGCGCTGACGTACTCGATGCCGAGCAGTTCGGCGAACGGCAGCTTTCGTTCCCTGATCAGTTGCAGACCGTCCATGATCCCCCCTTCCCGCCGCTCCAAGCGGCACCACTGTCGCCACTCGGCATGCCAGAGCCGGCGCCGGTGCGCAATTACCTCAGAGGTCATATTGTACCCGTGCCGCGATGCTGAGAGCATGCGGGTTTGCCGTCGCGTCGGGGGGAACTTTCGTGCGTTTGATCCTGGTATTCGGTCTTGCCGCCCTGATCCTGGCTGCCTGCGCCGGCGGATCACCAGAGGAATTGCCGCCGCCAAGCCAGGTTGCCGTCATCGCCCCCAGACCGCCGGCGCCGGCGCCGGTCGATCCCAATCTGCCGACCGGCAAGGTGCCGGAGGCGGAGAGCGACATCGCCCGCACCTTCGACTACGCCTATGTGGTGATGCCGCCGCAGGGGGGGTCGGATACGCTGGCGACCCGGATGCGGGCGCCGGCTCTGGCCGACTACCTGGCCGCCAGTCGCGGCGAGCGCTTCGCGACCGTGCTGTTCCTGCACGGCTGCGATGGTCTGGCCGGGCTGAACCCGCTCAGGGCGATGGCGCGCCGGGGCTTCGCCGTGGTGGCGCCGGACAGCTTGGCGCGCCGTTTCCGCCCGCTGCAGTGCGACCCGGCGACGCGGACCGGCGGACAGAACCAATATGTCTACGACTTCCGGGCCGCCGAGATTTCCTACGCACTGCAGCGCCTGCGCCGCCTGCCCTGGGTCGATCAGCGGCGCCTGTTCCTGGTCGGGCACAGCGAAGGCGGGTTGGCCGCGGCCCAATTTCGCGGTGACGCCTTCCGCGCCCGCGTGATTGCCGAGTGGACCTGCCAGGGCGCCTCGCAGGTCGCCGGACTGTCGGCGCCGCCCGACGAGCCGGTGCTGGCGGTGGTGCGGGCCAACGACCCTTGGTACCGGCAAGCCGGCGGCCAAGGCGGCGATTGCGGCAGCTTTCTCGGGCCGCGGCCGCGCTCGCGCTCGATCGTGTTGCGCCGCGGCGATCTGCACGACGTGCTGTCGGATGCCGAAGGCATTGGTCCGATCCTGGAGTTCCTGGCCGAGGAGGCGAAGCGCGCTGCCTATCGGGGCTCCTGACCGCTATCCTTCGGCCGCCGGCCCCGAGGTGATCGTAGTCACAGACTTTGCTATACCTTTGTCCGAAGTATCAACGCTAGCTTGTCCCGCCTTGGAGGAACGGACGATGTATTACGCCAGCACCCATGCCCGCACACCGAAGCGCAAGACCGCGGTCACGGTGGTGACCACGGATGGCGAGATCTTCGACGGCAACTTCTTCACCAGCGGCGACCAACGCGTCAAGGACCTGTTGAACGGCGAGAGCCAGTTCGTGCCCTTCGAAACCTTGGGCGGGGCGATCTACATCCTGAACCGCGACCAGATCGCGCGCGTCATGCCGCGCAAGGAAGCCGCTCCCGCCGGGCAGCCGGACGAGTTCCGCGCCGCCTGAGCCGCCGCCCGGTCGCGGTTCCGGCTAGGGGCAGAACGGGCGCAGCCGATCGGCCACCGTCGCCATGGCCTCGACCGGCAGGCGCCGATCATCGGCGAAGCGGAAGGCCGCGATGCCGTTCGGCATCAGGATCACCAACTGACCGGCAGCACCGGCAGCGACCGGCAACCGGAGGCGGCAGCCCTGCGCCTCGTAGGGCCAGAGCCAGAACGATAGGACGTACCGACGCCCGGCCACGTCCGTCGGCAATCCGCGTTCGCGCCGCCAGTCCAGAATTTCGTCCAGCGGCTCGGGGTAGAGGAACTGTTGGCCCGCGTGCCGGCCGCGCTCCTGCAGCAGGCGAACGACCTTGGCGATGTCGTCGATGGTCGGATAAAGGCCGGTGTGCATTGGTGGAATGCCGTGCTCGCCAGCCTGCTCCACGCTGTGCAGCAGCGGCAGCTCAGCGATGCCGATCGGCTGCAGGACCTCGCGCGTCATCAGCTGCCAGATGCCGGTTTCCGGCCCGTCCTCGCGCCTCACGAACCCGTCCATGGCCGCGGCCAGCACCAGAATGTCGCCTTCGCGGAAACGGAACGCTTCGCCCGGCCCCGCCGGCGCGTCGGGATCGGCGAAGATCCAGTCCAGTTTCGCCCGGGCGGAACGCGCCTCGAAGCTGCGCCGTGCGTTCATCGTCTCCGGCGAGACCAGGGTCTGCGGGATCTCGGTGCCGATGCCGCTCGCCATGTTGAGGGCGTCGGCGAACTTGACCCGGGCCCAGCCGTCATGCCTGGCCGTCACCTCGACGAGATTGGCGAGCCTGAGGTCGAGTATCCAGGCGCCATATTTCTCCGCCAGCCGCAGCAGCGCCGGCAGGGCGGCGAGGCTTGGCGTCATGGTCGAGGCGCCGTGGCGCATCTCGGTGCAGTAGGGGAACGGCCCGCGGCGCGTCCGGCACGGCAGGACATAAGCGGTGCCGTCGACGATCAGACCGGCGACCGAGAGGTCGTCGGTCAGCGTGCCGGCATCGAAACCTTCCAGCATCGCCGCCCCGTGGCGCGCAACGAGCTCGGACCAGGGCCGGATCGGCGTCCGGCCGGCCAGCTCCCGCTGGTGGCGGGCGATGAGCTCGGCCTCGCCGGCGATGCGCCCCGGCCGGTAGCTCATGCGGCCCTGGCCCCAGGCGTCGAGCTTGAAGGCGGGCGCCGTTTCCTGCACCAGCTGCACCCGCAGCGAGGAGACGCCGGCCTCGCCGTACAGAAACGTGGCGATGCCGTTATGCGCGTTGTCGCTGGCGATGTTGGCCAGGAGAAAGGGAAACGAGGCGCGGGAGAGGCCGCCGTCGCCGGGCTCGGACCAGACCCGGCCGGGCGACAGGATCAGCGCCAGCGAGGCCTCCGCCCTGGTGGGCATGATCAGGCCGGTGTCGGAGAACAGCAGCCGACCCTCTTCGCTCACCGCCTCGACTTCGAAGCCCGGAAACCACTCGTAGCCGCGGCCGAGCTCGAGCCGGCCCAGCAGAGCGAAGTCCGCCACGGTCAGCCGGCCGCGCAGGCGCTGGCGCGCCGGCCCGGCGGCGCCGACCGGCATGAAGTGGCCGTTGTGCACCGTCCCGCCGCCGGCGTAGCGCTCGGCGAACAGGTCGTCCCGCGTCAGGTGTGTGCGTGTTGCCCCCGGCGTGGCGCGGCCATCATCGCGGCTCGGCGCCGCGGCCCGGCCGACATTGGACAGGATGTTGCCGGCGATGACGCTGGCGTGCAGCGGATAACCCGTTTCGGCTTCGAACAGCACCAGCCGCCGGCCCTGCCGATGCACCCGGTAACAGATGTTCTCCCCGAGCGTCGGATAGTCGGTGCAGAGCAGATCGCGGCCGCGGTCGACCTGCCAGCGCCCGGCCACCACCTCGCGGCGCTCGCGCTGGCGCAAGGCGGTGCCGTCGCGGGCGAAATGCTGCTTCAACTCGGCGTTCTGCCAATAGCCGGCCAGTGAATTGCCGGCGACCGCGGCCTCGATCCCGGCGGCGTCGAGCGGCTCGTCGATGGCGGCCGCGGCAGTCATACCCAGCGCGATGGCGCAAAGGCCGACGGCAAGCGCCCGCCGGAAGCTGCCGCGCGGGCGCATCATGCCCGCTTTCGACTCTGTGACGGCGATGTTTGCCACCTCATCAGGCGAACCTAGCATTGCCACTTTGGCGCGGCTATTGCCGGGCCGTCGCAATGTATGGTCACGTCGGCCCGCCGGCCGCTGGCGATGGCGCGGCGCCGAACAAGGAGCACGGCAATGGCGACAATCGTCCTGGTGCATGGGGCCTTTCACGGCGGCTGGTGCTGGCGCGCGGCGGCCCGCCTGCTGCGTGACGACGGACACGAGGTGCATACGCCGAGCCTGACCGGCCTGGCCGAGCGCTCACACCTGCTCAGCGCCGCCGTCGATCTCGACACGCACATCGCTGATATCGTCAACCTGCTGCAGTGGGAGGAGCTGGACGAGGTGGTGCTGGTCGCCCACTCGTACGGCGGCCTGCCGGTGACCGGCGCCGCGGATGCTTGCGTCCGGCGCCTGGCTGCCCTGGTCTATCTCGATGCCTACACGCCCGAGGACGGCCAGTCGGGCCTGGCCGTGCGCTCGGCCGAGCCCGGCTATTTGCCGCTGGCCGAGCCGGTCGACGGCATCGCCATCCCGCCGCCGGCGGCGGCGGTCTTTGGGCTCAGCGGGGCGCTCGCCGAACGGGCCGAGCGGTTGATGACGCCGCACCCCGCGGCAACCTTGACCCAGCCGATCCGGCTGACCGGCGCCTGGCGGCGGGTGCCGCGCAAGCTCTACATCCGCACCGCCCAGTTCACCGCCCCCTATTTCGACCGCTACTACGAGGCCGCGGCGGCGGACCCGGCGTGGACCGCAGTCCGCGCCGAGGTCCCGCACAACGTGCTGATGACGGATCCGGCCTGGTTCGTCGGGCAGCTGTGCCGGCACGTCCTTTGAGGCGCCACGAGCCTTACTTGTGAGGCCTGCCGCCGGCACATATTCTCGCTGCGGCCGCGACCGGCGAACGGCCACGCAGCCAAATCAGGGGACAAGGATGAAAGCGTTCCGTTGCATTGTTCTGACCGTCGCGCTGGCGCTCGGCGCCGCCGCGCGGGCCAGCGCCGACACCGCCCAGGGCATCGTCGATGCCGCCGCCAAGACCGTGGCCATCATCGCCGGCGACCCCAACCTGCCGGCCTTCCGGACCTACGCCGCCGACGCCAAGGGCCTGTTGATCGTGCCGACCATGGTCAAGGGCGGCTTCATCCTCGGCGCCTCCGGCGGACACGGCGCCCTGCTGGCGCGCAACGCCGACGGCAAGAGCTGGAGCCAGCCGGCCTTCTACACCCTGGGCTCGGTCACCTTCGGCCTGCAAATCGGCGGCGAGGTCTCCGAGATCGTGCTGCTGGTGATGAGCGACAAGGGCATGGACTCGCTGTTGAGCTCGTCGGTCAAGCTCGGCGGCGACCTCAGCATCGCCGCCGGCCCGGTCGGCGCCGGCGCCAAGGCGCAGATCGCCGACATACTCGCCTTCTCGCGCACCAAGGGGCTTTACGGCGGCATCAACCTCGAGGGCGCCATCCTCGAGGTCCGCGACGACTGGAACCGCGACTACTACGGCCAGCCGGTCCGGCCCCTCGACATCCTGGTCAAGCGGTCGGTGACGAACAAGGGCAGCGCCGGCCTGCGCCAGGCGAGCGCCGAGGCGGCGGCGGCGAAGTAGCCGGCCGCCCCGCGCCGCGTTCCGGCTAGCGCTTGATCGGGAAAAATTCGACCGGGCGCATCAGCTTGTTCTCCTGCGCGATCAGCGCCCCCAGCTTGGCGCTCTCCTCGGTATAGGCGATCCATTCGGGGTCGGCCTGCATCGCCGCCCGCTTCTTCTCGCGGTCGCCGGCGTTCTCGTAGACCCAGACGTGGACGTACTGGTTCGGATCGCCGGTCTCGGTGACCAGGTAGGCCAGCGGCTGACCCAAATTCCGGGTCTGCGGTCCCTTGCCCATCTTCTCGTAGAGCGCCAGGTGCTTCTTGATGGTTCCCGGCCGGCAGGTGTAGGTGCGGACGTCGAGCAGCATGCATTCCTCCCCAAGACGATTTTCCAAGGCGGCTTCGCCGGGCGGAGCCTAGCAGAGGAACGGACGGCGGCAAGGGCTGCGCAAGGCCGGCGCGGTTGCGCCGCGACCGTGACCAACACCAACATGAGGTATTTCTACCGCCCCGCACTTACGAAATAATGTAGATTGAAGATATTCATGGTCGACCGATCGACTACTGCAATAGACTCACGTCAATAGCCGATATGTCTTGTTGAAGGAATTTAGCCCATTTGGGAATAGTAATTTTGCAACATCCACGGTTTTACTGAAAAGCCATCAGGCTATTCATTGATCCCTCCGGCTCAGCCGCGGTTATAGTTACCTGATTCGTGAGAAGCCTCGGGGTGTGAGCCAGCCATGCGACCGTTGCAGCGTCTGAATTTCATCCTGCGCCAGGACGCCCACCAGCACCACGAGGGCGACGCCGACTTCGCTTCGGCCGATGACGCCGGCAGCGGTGGCGCGCGAGAGGTGTTCTCGCTGAAGCCCGCTTCGGTGCCGAAGCGCACGCACCCGCTGGAGACCGTTCGCGAGGCGCGCGCCAAGCGCAACTGGCTGATCACCGGCGAGCCTCGCGAGGCGCCACGCGAAGAAGCCCGCGAGAGCCGCGATGCCGAGATCGCCGAGCGCATGGTCAGCCTGGTCCGCGAACTGAACCACGCCATGGACGATGCCCTGAAGCAGGGCCTGATCGTCGAGCCGGTGCTCTCGCGCGTGAAGGGTCGCTACGGCGCCGCCGAAGAGGTCGGCGCCTACGTGCTCAGCCTGAAGCTGTTCCGCAAGCTCTGCTAAGTTCCGGCGGGCCTCAGCCTTTGAGGACGTGCTGGCGGGCGAGCGGCATCTTCGCCCGCACGTCGTCGACGCGGCCGACGTCGACGCGGCTCGAGACATGGCCGACGCCGTCAGAGGCCTGGGCGACGACGTGGCCCCAGGGGTCCACGACCAGAGAATGGCCATAGCACTCGCGGCGCTCGTTGCCCTGGGCGTAGGCGCCGGTCTGGCCGGGAGCGATGACGTAGCTCTGGGTCTCGATGGCCCGGGCGCGGCACAGCACCTCCCAGTGGTCCATGCCGGTCTGCTTGGTGAAGGCGGCGGGCAGCGCGATCACCTGGGCGCCGTGTCGCGCCAGCGCCTGAAACAGCTCGGGAAAGCGCAGGTCGTAGAAGATGGCGCAGCCGACGGTGACGCCGTCGGCCTGATAGGTGACGATGTCGCGGCCGGGCTTGACCCCGTCCGATTCCCGATAGCTGACCTGTCCCGGAGTTTCGACGTCGAACATGTGGATCTTGCGATAGCGGGCGATCTCTGCCCCCGAGCGATCGAAGACGACGGTGGTGTTGTGCACCCGGTCTTCGCCGGCGATCGCTTCGGTCAGGCTGCCGGCGTGCACGTAGACGCCATGATCCAGGGCGACGGCGCGGCACATCTCGTAGGCCGGCCCGCCGGGCACCTCCTCGGCCGCGGCCAGCCGCCCGGCCGGGGTGCCGCCGAGATAGTCCCAGGTCTCGGGCAGCATCAGCAAATCCGGCGCCTCGAGCCTGATCGCCTCTTCCATCAAGCGCTGGGCCTCGGCGATGTTGCCCGCCTTGTCGTCGCCTGAATTCATCTGGATGACAGAGACTTTCATTTACGCCACCATGCTGTTGAGCTGCCGCCGGCACCGGCGCGGCATAATGGGCGGGGCCGTCGGCTCCGAGAAGGGCCGCTTGGCGCGACGTGCGGGCATGTGCTCCAACCGCGGATAAGCCAGACGAGAATTTTCGGCGATGTTGAACGAGGTCAAGCCACCGCCACACGTGCCGCAGGTCCGGCGCAAGGCGGGCGAGAGCGCCGCGCTGGCCGGAGCGGCACCGCTGACGAGGGCCGAGAGGGCGCTCCGTTACGTCGGCATCGTCGGCTATTCAATCTGTGGCGCGGTCGCCGTGGCGACGCCGCTGCTGCTGTGGATGACCTGGTCGCCGGAGGTCTACTACCTGGTGCTGCTGGCCGGTTTCCTTGCCTGCTGCGGCATCGTGCTGTTGTCAAGGTTCCTGCCCGAATACCGCAACGAAGGGCTGCGCCGGGGCGGCCGGCGCTGAGCGTCAGGCGGCGGCGAAACCATAGAGCCTGGCGGCGTTGGCGCAGACCACCTTGCGCCGCGTCGCCGCCGGCAGATGGCCGAGTTCGGCCTCGATGAACCGCTGGCTGTCCGGCCAGACCCCGTCGGGATGGGGAAAGTCCGAGCCCCACATCACGTTGTCCTCGCCCAGGACGTCCAGCAGCCGGGTGCCGATCTTGTCGCTCTGATAGGTCGCCCGGCATTGCCGGTACCAGTACTCAGACGGCTTCATGGTCAAGCTCAGGTCCTTGAACTGGTCCTCCCATTCCAGGTCCATGTGATCGAGCACGTAAGGGATCCAGCCGATCCCGGCCTCGCCGATGACCACGTTGAGGCGCGGCCAGCGTTGCAGCACGCCGCCGAAGATGATCTCCATGAGAATGCGCGCCATGCCGAGCTGGAAGCCGGTGATGTGCACGGCGTGGGCTTGGCGCTGCTGCAGAGGCGCCATGCCGGTGGTATCGGGGCGGCGGCTGCCGATGGTGTGGAAGTGCACCGGCAGGCCGGCCTCGTCCGCGGCCGCCCACAGCGGATACCAGTCGGGGTGGTAGAGCGGCTTCATGTCGAGCGTGTTGGCGACCTCGACGCCGCGCAGCGCGCCGCGCCGGCGAACCCGCTCGATCTCGGCCAGGGCGGCCTCGATGTCGTGGTTGGGCAGGCTGGCGAGCCCGGCGAAGCGCTCGGGATGGGTGGCGCAGAAGTCGGCGAGCCACTCGTTGTAGATGCGCATGACCTCCGTCGCCGCCTCGGCATCGTTCAGGCGCCCGGCGGTGCCGAGGATGCCGTACAGGACCTCGCCCTGGATGCCGTCGAGGTCCTGGTCCTTGATCCGGAGCTCGGGCTCGGTCAGGCGGCGAATGCCGCGCTTGCCGTCCTCGTAGAGGCCCTGCTCGGCCATCCGGTCGGAACGGTGGATCTGCCCCGGCACGTACTCGCGGCCGGCGGAGCCCATGCCGTTGACGAGACCGAACTCGGCGCCGCTGCGGCTGACCCATTTCGGCCCCTTCCGGCCTTCGGTGACGAAGGGCATGCGCTCCTTGAGCGCGGCCGAGGCGTTGGCGGTGAAGAGGTCGGGCGGCAGCCAGATCAGGTCGATGTGGCAATCGGCCGAGATCACCTTGTACTCCATGGCCCAAACCTCCCGGATCGGCGTGCGCGGCGCGTCAACGGCCCGATGATAGCCGCAGCGCCGGCGGTTTGTCCTGCGGCCAGGGCCGGTGCAGAATGGCGCCCGCCTCGCATGCTGTTGGGAGCTTCCGCCCGGTGCAGACCTCCGACCCGCGCTCCAGCCTCTGGTACTGGACGGCCGCTCCGGCGCCTGAGACCCCGGCGCTGACCGAGTCGGGCCGCTGCGAGGTCGCGGTCGTCGGCGGCGGCTATACCGGTCTCTCGGCGGCCCTGCACCTAGCCCAGGCCGGTGCCAAGGTGGTGTTGCTGGAAGCCCGCGATCCCGGCTTCGGCGCCTCGGGCCGCAACCACGGCCAGGTCGTCCCGGTGCTGAGCCGCTACGGCCCCAAGGAACTGGTGCTGTGCCTGGGGCCGGAGCTGGGCGAGCGCATGAACGCCTGGATCGCCGCTTCGGCGGAGCTGGTGTTCGAGCTAATCCGCGAGCATGGCATCGACTGCGACGGCCTGCAGAGCGGCTGGCTGCTGCCGGTCGACTCCCCAGCCCGCTACGAGATGGTCAAGCGGCGCTACGAGGCCTGGGCAACGCGTGGCGTGGCGGTCAAGTGGCTCGACAAGCCGGCGACCGACGAGGTCACCGGCAGCCCTGCCTACTACGGCGCGCTGTTGCACGAGCGCGGCGGCAACATCCAGCCCTTGAGCTACGCCCGCGGCCTCGCCCGCGCGGCGATCCGGGCCGGTGCCGCCGTGCACGGCGAAACGCCGGCCACGGCGCTCGAGCGCGTAAACGGCGCGTGGCGGATCGAGACGCCGCGGGCGACGCTTGAGGCCGGCGCGGTCATTCTGGCCACCAACGCCTATTCCGACCGGCTCTGGCCCGGCCTGAAGGAGACGGTGGTGCCGTTTCGCATCTTCCTGGGCGCGACCAGGCCCTTGGGCGAGAACGTCGCGCGTTCGATCCTGCCGGGTCGGCAAAGCATATCCGACAGCCGCACCGTGCTCTGGCCGTTCCGCTTCGACCGCGACAACCGCATGGTCGCCGGCAGCGACCACCTGCTGACCGTCGGCTCGCGCGAGAAGGCGGCCAAGATCATCGCCAGGCGGCTGCAGCGCACCTTTCCGCAGATCGGCAGCTTCGAGCTCGAATACGTCTGGGACGGCAAGGTGGCAATGACCCTGGACCGGTTGCCGCGCTATCTGGAGCCCGCACCCGGCCTGTTCGCCGGGATGGGCTACAACGGCCGCGGCATCGCCCTGTCGACGGCGATGGGCAAGCTGCTGGCCGAGCGCGCGCTGGCCGGCGAGGAAGCCGCCCTGCCTCTGCCTCAAGGCAAGACAAACGATGTGCCCCTGCACGCGCTGGTGGCGCCGTTCGGGCGGCTGATGTTGATACCCTACAAATGGCGCGACTGGCGGGCCGCACGCTCGCGCACCACTTGAGATCGCGGAGGACGTTGCGATGAGCGAGCAGGCCATCACCCTCGAGACAGAGAACACGGGCGACGGCCTGACCCGCGCGCTCGCGGGCTGGATCGCCGGCCTGTCGGCGGCGGCGCTGCCGCCCGCCACGCAGGCGGCGGTGCGCCTGGCCGTTCTCGACACCCTCGGCGCCGCCCTCTATGGCATGGACCAGCCCTGGACCCGCGCCGTCAGGGAATGGGCGGGACGCTCGTCGCCATCGGGGAACGCCCCGCGGGCAACGGTCTGGGGCGAGCCCGAGGCCCGGCTGCGCCCGGTCGATGCGGCCCTGGTCAACGCCGTGGCGGCGCACGCCTTCGAGCTCGACGACTTCAACGCCAAGCTGCACCCCGGCGCCGTCGTGGTCCCGGCGGCGATGGCGGTGGCGGAGGCGGTGGCTGCCTCGGGCGAAGCCCTGCAGCGCGCCGTGGCGGCCGGCTACGAGGTGATGATCCGCACCAGCCTGGCCCTCGATCCCTCGGCGGCGCGGCTGCGCGGCTGGCACCTGACCGGAGTCTGCGGCCCCTTGGGCGCGGCGGCGGCCGCGGCGGTGCTGCTGCGGCTCGACGCGGAGCGCACCGCCTGGGCGCTCGGCCTGGCGGCGACCCAAGGGGCGGGTTTGTTCGCCTTCAACGCCGACGGGGCCATGAGCAAACGCTTGCATCCCGGTTTCGCGGCCGCCTCCGGCATCCGCGCGGCGGAGCTGGCCGAGCTCGGCGTCACCGGTCCGGCCTCGGTCCTGGAGACGCCGGACGGCGGCTACCTGCGCGCCTTCTCCGATGTCGTGCACCCCGAATGCCTGAGCGATGGCCTAGGCTTGGCTTGGCACCTGGAGCAGACTTACTTCAAGCCCTATTCCTGCTGCGGCAGTCTGCATTCCTACGTCGATGCCGCGCTCGACCTGCGGGCCCGCCATGGCGGGCCGCCGCCGGCCGGCCGGCGGGTGCGCGCCGGTCTCGCGCGCGTCGTCGAGGTCCAGTGCGGCTTCGACTACCATCCGGGCACCGAACTGAACGCCCAGATGAATGCGCGCTACTGCATCGCCACGGCGCTGCTGGAGGGGGCGATGCTGCCTGCGCAGTTCGCCGGCGCCAAGCTCGCCGATCCTCAGATCCTGGCCCTGGCGGAGCGGATCGAGCTGCTCCACGACCCGGCGCTCGACGAGATCTATCCCGGCAACTATGTCGGCTGGGTCGAGGTCGAGACGGCGGCGGGCGGCTTCGAGCGCGTCTACGTCCTCGATCCCTCCGGCTCGACCGCGAACCCGGAGCGCGAGGCTGGCTTGCGGGCCAAGTTCCGCGCCCTGATGGCTGAGCGGCTGCCGGCCGCGCGGACGGCGGCGCTCGAAGCGGCGGTGACGGCCCCCGAGGCGCGCCCGGCGGCGGAATTGACCGCCCTGCTCGTCTCCAGCAGGGTGCACTGAAACGATGGCGGTCCAGAACTACTACGCCGACGGCAGTTTCGATCGCGCCGCCGAGCGCCGCGGCGACGAGGCCTGGCTGGCGGCGCGCCTGGGCGGGCGCTCCAGCCGCTTCGTGCCGATCTGGCGCGGCAAGACGGCAATTGTGCCGGGCGAGGTGCCGCGGCCGCTGACCCTCGGCCGCGATGCCGTCAGTGCTGGGGACCTTGCCGGCGAGTTCATCCTTTTAGGCCTTAAGGACGGCGTTGCCCATTTCGCCTTCGACGCTTCACCGTTTTCCGATCCAACGTTACTAGGGATCGAAAGTGAAGCGTTTGTCGATCTGCGTGACGTCGGCCTCGACCTGCCGCAGGCGGATGCCGCCTTGCTCGCCTACGCGCGCGGCTACGTGCACTGGCACGGCGGGCACCGCTTCTGCGGCGCCTGCGGCCATCCGACCAGCTTCGAGCAGGCCGGCCATCGCCGCCGCTGCCGTAACCCGGATTGCCGCCGCCAGCAGTTCCCGCGCACCGATCCGGCGGTCATCACCCTGGTGACGGACGGGCCGCGTTGCCTGCTGGCGCGGCGCGGCGTCTGGCCGGTCAACCGGCGCTCGACGATCGCCGGCTTCGTCGAGCCGGGCGAGATGCTGGAGGACGCCGTCAGGCGCGAGATCCTGGAGGAGGTCGGCGTCGCCGTCGGCGCAGTTCGCTATCACTCCTCACAGCCTTGGCCGTTCCCGACCTCGCTGATGCTGGGCTTCGTCGCCGAAGCGCTGAGTCGCGAGATCACCGTCGACGGCGAGGAGATCGTCGCCGCCGCCTGGTACACGCGCCAGGACATCGAGCACCAGGTCGGCAGCGGCGAGCTGCTGTTGCCGCCGCCGGATTCGATCAGCCGTCGCCTCGTCGCCGACTGGATCTCCGGCGGCGACTGAGCCGGGTCAGACGCCGGCCAGGTGCAGCGCCAATTGGCGCCGGCGCGGCCGCCGCCGGTGCTCGAACAGGAAGATGCCCTGCCAGGTACCGAGCTGCAGCGTTCCCTCGCGGACCGGCACCGCGAGATGGCTCTGCGTCAGCGCCCCCTTGAGGTGCGCCGGCATGTCGTCCGGCCCTTCGGCGACGTGGCGGTAGGGGGCGTTATCCTCCGGCGCCAGCTTGGCGAGAAAATCTTCGAGATCGCGCAGCACGTCCGGGTCGGCGTTTTCCTGGATCAGCAGCGAAGCCGAGGTGTGGCGCAGGAACAGCGTCAGCAGGCCTTCGCGGATCTGCTGCTCGGCAAGCCAGGCCGCGATCTGCCCGGTGATCTCGTGCAGGCCCTGGCGCGGCGCCTCGACCTCGAGCTGTCCCAGCGCCTGGCGCATCCCTTCCCTCATCCAGCCCGCGTTGTCGCCGCCGCGCCCCGCACCGCCTGCAGGTTGGCCATGGTCTGCAGGCAGGCTCGGGCCGCCTCCGCACCCTTGACCAGAAAGTGCTGGTGAAAGAACGACCTGTGCTCCTCGTGCTCATGAAAGCGCTGCGGGGTCAACACGGCGGAAATGACCGGGACCTCGAGCTCGAGCTGCACCTGCATCATCGCCGCGATCACCGTCTCGGCCACGAACTCGTGGCGGTAGATGCCGCCATCGACGACAAAGCCCGTGGCGATGATCGCGGCGTAGCGTCCGCTCTTGGCGAGCAGCTTGGCCTCGAGCGGGATTTCCAGGCTGCCGGGAACTTCGTAGACGTCGACGCGTTCGGATCCGATGCCGTGCTTCTCCAGCTCGGCGAGGCAGGACAGCCGCGCCTGATCGACGATGTCCTTGTGCCAGCACGCCTGGATGAAGGCGATGCGGCCCGCAGGCGCCGGTGCGCCCGCCGCGTTCACGGTATCGGTTTGACTGTTGTGGCTACGGTTCATGACAACGCCCTTTCGTTTAAGCTCGAACCAGGGCGCCGGGAGACGGAAGGCGGGCGGCGCGCCGGGCGCCGCTCGACCGGCAGTGTCCCGTTCTCTTCCATCCGGACTGTGACCGTCGGCTTCGGAATTGCACCGAATCTGCTGGCCCCGCCGCAACATCGGCGGGCGCTCGCGGGCTCGTGCATCACTGTGCACTCACCGCCGGTGGGGACTTCCACCCCGCCCTGAGAACGTCGGCCGCGCCGGCCCGTGGCACGGCCTGGTTCAAAGTATAGACCGAGCGGACTGCGCCGGGCTAGGGGCCTCATGCGTCTGCGACACGGCTGCCATGCCCAGTCGGCGGTTCCCAGCCGGGCCCGGAGTGATTATGTTGCCTAGACAACGAAATTGCGATGATCGTCTGGATCTTGCGATTGGGGCTGCCGCCAGCCCAAGATGTTGAGAAACAAGGATAACGATGTACAAGTTCGCCGCCGTCGCGACCACCTGGGCCGTCGTCATGTATTGGTTCCTGAACTCCTTCACCAACGTGCTCGCCTGAGCGTGAGGCGCACGGCGCCTCGCCCGATTCCCCAGCTGACACTGTTCTCTGCCACCGCCGCCCGGACACGGTTCGGCGCAGGCAGGTTCACGACGTGATTTATTTGTCGATGTGTGACCTATCGCACATCGGTGCCGCTCCGGCCTCCCTAAATAAAGAACTAAGGGACAATGCGGACTGGGAGGAGTGTCCGGTATGTTTGACCAGCCCCAAAATCAGAGCGTCGTCGAGATCCAGCACGCGATCGGCACGCCGGCCCTGAAAAACCTCAGGGAACAGGCCGAGGCGGGCGATCCGTGCGCCCAATTCCGGCTTGGCGTGATCTACGAGGAAGGCCGCGGCGTCGCGCCGAGCGGGCGTCAGGCGGAGCGCTGGTACCGCCGCGCCGCGCTGCAGAACGATGCCAACGCCCAGCTCGCGCTCGGTGTCATCTTCGCCATCGGCGATGGGGTCGAGCGGGACTACGGGCAAGCCTATGTCTGGTTCGATCTGGCGGCATCCCAGGGCCACAAGGATGCGGAAGAACTGCGCGATCTGGTGGCCCGCGAGCTTGGCGCGACAGCCCGCAAAGCGGCGCTTCGCGAGGCCAGGGAGCTGCAGGCGAAACTCGCCGGCTGAATACCGGCGACAGGCGCGGCGCCCGCACCGATGCGGGACGGCCTCGCGAAAGTCGACCCTGCCGGCTCCGGGGGCGGGAGCCAACGGCGGGGGAGCGCCGGCCACCCACTCGTCCTTTGATCAGGTGCTCAGGCACCCGTGAGGTCGAGCGGGTGGGCCGGCGTCGCTTTTGGGCCGCGCTACTCGGCCGCCGCCCAGGCGTCCGCCGCATTCCCTTCGCCGGCATCGAGCAAGAGGCCGAGCGCGTTTGCGACGATCCGGTGGCCGACGTCGCCCTGCATCGACAGGATCGATTCCGGATGGAACTGCACCGCCATGAGCGGCAGGCTGCAGTGGCGGACCGCCATCACCTGCCCGTCTTCATTGCGGGCGATCACCTCCAGTTCCGCCGGCAGCCGCGAGACATCGGCGACGAGCGAATGATAGGCGCCGAAGCGGCACGGTGACGGCACATCCTGGAACAGGCCGGTGCCGTCGTGCAGGATGTCCCAGACCTTGCCGTGGCGCGGCACCTCGAGCACGTTGAGCCGGCCGCCGAAAGCCTCGACCATGCCCTGCAGGCCGAGGCAGACGCCGAACTGCGGCACTCCAGCCTCAACCAGCTCCAGGACCCGCTCGGGCACGCCGAAGTCGGCCGGCCGGCCCGGACCCGGCGAATGCACCACCAGCTCCGGCCGGTCGGCGAGCAACCGCTCCAGCGCGACGCCGGCCCGGTAGGTCGTCACCGCGGCGCCGGTCTGGCGGAAGTAGTCGGCCAGCGTGTGCACGAACGAGTCCTCGTTGTCGATCATCACCACCCGGCGCCCGGCGAAGGGCCGGGGCGCCTCGGGCCGCGGCGCCGCCGCGCGCCGCCCCAGGCTGGCCATGGCGTTGAAGAACGCAGTCGACTTGACCTGACACTCGCGCTCCTCCTCCAGCGGCACCGAGTCGTAGACGATGGTGGCGCCGACCCGGTAGTCGGCCCAGCCGTCCTTCAGATGCACGGTGCGGATGGTGATGCCGCTATTGACGTTGCCGTTCAGCAGCAGGGCGCCGATGGCGCCGCCGTACCAGCCGCGGGCCGAGACCTCCATGCGCTCGATCAGCCGCACCGCCATCGGCTTCGGCGCGCCAGTGAGCGTCACCGCCCACATGTGCGAGAGGAAGGCATCGAGACCGGTGAAGCCCTCGCGCAGGCGCCCCTCGACGTGATCGGCGGTATGGAACAGGCCGGCATAGCGTTCGATCATGCGTCGGGCTAACAGCTTTACCGTGCCCGGACGGCAGATCCGTGCCTTGTCGTTCCGGTCGACGTCGGTGCACATGGTCAGTTCGACCTCGTCCTTCTCCGAGTTGAACAGGGCCAGGATCCGCTCGGCGTCTTCCATGGCGTTGTCGCCGCGCCGCACGGTGCCCGAGATCGGGCTTGATTCCACCCGGTCGCCCTCGATCCGCACGAACATTTCGGGGCTGGCGCCGATCAGCTGCTCGTCACCGAGCTGAATGAAGAATTCGTACGGACTGGGATTGTTCGTGCGCATCAGGTGGTAGAGGTCGGAGGCTAGTCCCTCGTAGCGGGCCGAGAACTTTTCCGAGAGCACGATCTCGAAGATGTCGCCCGCGTGCATGCGCCGGCGCCCCTGCTCGACCTTCTCCATGTAGTCCTCGGGCGCCTGGTCGCGGACGATCTCGCCCAGCGAGACGCCGCGTCCGGGCTCCGGCGCGGCCAGCGCCCGGAACGGCTCGCGTCCGGCGTCGACGGTGCTGTGGCCGGCGCCGCTGAACTCGTAATCGAGACGCAGCGCCGTTTCCTTGCGCCGGTCGACGAGATAGAGCCGGTCGGGCAGGAACAGGTGCAGATCGCGGCCGGCGGGATCGCGGCCGTGGTGCAACGGCATGCGCTCGAACTGGAAGATCAGGTCGTAGCCGAAGGCGCCGTAGAGGCCGAGGAAGTTGTCCTCGAGGCCGGCGAAGTCGGCGATCAGCCGGCGGATCGGCGTGAACGCCGAGGGCTGGCGGCTTCGCTCCTCCTCCGGGAAGACCCGATCGGCCGGCTGCACCTGCAAATGCAGCAGCCGCGCTTCGCTGGCGACGACGCGGCTTTCCGGCCCCTCGCTCAGCACCGGCGCCAGGATTTCCAGCAGACGCTCGCCGCGCTGGTTCAAGGCGCAGACCCTGACGTCGTTGCCGCGCGCGGTCAGCTCCAGCGGCGGGTCCTCGAAGCCGAAGTCCCAGCGCGAATAGCGGTCCGGATCCTCGACACCGGACGAGAAGTAGGCGCCGCGCGCCTGGTTCAAGCGTTCGATCAGGAAACCGAGGCCGGCGGCGTAGTCCAGCTCGCTTTCGCCGCGCTCGACTTGGACACCGGAACGGCTCGTGAAAATGCGGGTGCTCATCTGGTCCTTCCTCTCGCCGGCCGCGGCAAGGGTGCTGCGGCGGGCGGACGCTGATGCCTGATTGGCGGTAGATCGGATACGGCGTTGCGGGCATCGTCGACCGATGCCGGGCGCGACGAGAGCGTCACCAGAGGAAGATAACGGACGGCTCCATATGCCGTAATGGTTGCATCTCGCTTCTCCGATTGCGGGCAGACGCTAACACGATGGACCGCCCGCCGTCCAGGATTTCGCGTTTGCTTTGGGCAGGTCGGGTGACCCGGTAGTGCTGTTGCCAGGTTTGGGGCAAGCAGGCAAGATGATCGAGCGCTGGTCACGGCCGCAGCGTCATTTGACGCCGTCGCTGCCGCGAAGAGCGCGCTGCAGGGGTAGCCCCCATGGCGAGCGTTGACATCGCTGGCGTGCGCAAGTCCTTCGGTTCGACCGAGGTTATTCACGGCGTCGACATCGAGATCGCGGATGGCGAGTTCGCCGTTCTCGTCGGGCCGTCGGGCTGCGGCAAGTCGACGCTGCTGCGGATGATCGCCGGTCTGGAGTCGATCAGCCAGGGCGAGATCCGGATTGCCGGGCGCGTCGTAAACATGATGCCGCCCAAGCAGCGCGACGTCGCCATGGTGTTCCAGAACTACGCGCTCTACCCGCATATGACGGTTTACGACAACATGGGCTTCAGCCTGAAGCTGGCCCGCCTGCCGCGCGACCAGATCCGGGCGCAGGTCGAGCGTGCCGCCGGGATTCTCAACCTGACGCCGTTCCTCGACCGCTATCCTCGCCAGCTCTCGGGCGGACAGCGCCAGCGCGTCGCCATGGGCCGGGCCATTGTCCGCGACCCGCAGGTGTTCCTGTTCGACGAGCCGCTGTCCAACCTCGATGCCAAGCTGCGCGTGCAGATGCGCACGGAGATCAAGGAGCTGCATCAGCGCCTTCGCACCACCACGGTCTACGTCACGCATGACCAGATCGAGGCCATGACCATGGCCGACAAGATCGTGCTGATGCACGACGGCATGGTCGAGCAGATCGGCCCGCCGCTCGAGCTCTATGACCGGCCGCGCAACCTGACCGTGGCCGGGTTCATCGGCTCGCCGGCGATGAACTTCCTGAAGGGCACGTTGACCGGCGCCGACGGCAGCGCCGTGGTCGAGACCGCGGACGGCTTCCGCCTGCCGGTGCCGACCGGAACCAAATCATCGCCCGGCAAGCGCGTCATCTACGGCATCCGGCCGGAGCATCTGGAGCTGGCACCGAACGGCACCGCGCCGATGCCCCTCAAGGTCAGCGTGGTCGAGCCGACGGGGGCCGAGACGCAGGTCGTCTGCCACGTCAAGGACGGCGAGATTTCCGCCGTCTTCAAGGAACGCCACGAGTTCCGGCCGGGCCAGGAGGTGGGCTTCCGGCCGGTGCTGACGAATGTGCATCTGTTCGACGCCGATACGGGCCGGCGTATCTGAGGCGCGGTGAAGCACCGCGCTCTGGCCCGGTCACAAAGGGAGGACACGGAAGACAATGACTGACTTCACGAGACGCAACGTTCTGGCCGGGACCGGCGCCCTGCTCGCCGGTACCGCGCTCGCCGGGCCGGCGCTGATGGATTGGGCCAAGGCCTGGGCCGCCGAGATGCCGTTCAAGCCCGAAGGCGGGGCCAAGCTGCGCATGCTGCGGTGGAACCGCTTCGTCGAGAGCGAGGACATCCAGTTCGACAAGAACATGGCCGCCTTCCAGCAAGCGACCGGCATCGAGGTTCGCCTCGACAAGGAGTTCATCGACGACATCCAGCCCAAGGCGGCGGTGGCGGCCAACACCGGCCGCGGCCCCGACGTGATCTGGGGGCCGATGTCGATTCCGCACCTGATCCCGGACAAGCTGATCGACCTCACCGACGTCGCCAACTATCTCGGCGAGAAGTACGGCGGCTGGTACGACATGCCCAAGGCCTACGGCACCCGCGACGACGCCTGGATTGCGATCCCGCTCTGCGTCGGCGGCAACTACATGAACTATCGCGTGAGCTGGCTGAAGGAAGTCGGCTTCGACAAGTTCCCGGAGACCACCGACGAGTTGATGAAGGCCTCGATGGAGCTGAAGAAGGCCGGCCACCCGGGCGGCATGGCGCTGGGCCGCGCCACCGGCGACGGCAATGGCTGGACGCACTGGCTGGTCTGGGCGTTCGGCGGCAAGATGGTCGACGAAGAGGGCAAGGTCGTCATCAACAGCAAGGAGACCAGGGCATCCCTCGAGTACATCAAGGAGCTCTATCCCTATTGGATCGAGGGCACCGCGTCGTGGACCGACAGCCACAACAACAAGATTTTCCTGTCGGACCAGCTTGCCTACACCAACAACGGCATCTCGATCTATGCCGCGGCGGTGCGCGACAGCGCCAAGGACCCGAACATGAAGGCGATCGCCGAGGACATGGACCACGCCTTCTACCCGATCGGCCCGGTCGGCACGCCGACCGAGCTGCAGTTTCCGTTCATGGTCGAGGCCTTCAAGCATTCGAAGTATCCGAACGCCTGCAAGGCGCTGATCGCCTTCCTGATGGAGGCGCCGCAGATGAACGCCTGGCTGCAGGAATCGGTGGGCTACTTCACGCAGACGCTGAAGGCCTACGAGGACCATCCGATCTGGACCGAGGATCCGAAGAACACCGTGTTCAAGTATGCGACCACGCGCTCGCTGGACATGGGCTATGCCGGGCCGCTGGGCTATGCGGCGGCCGGCGTTCTGGCCGACTTCGTCATCGTCGACATGGTCTCGTCGGCGGCGACCGGTCAAGCGTCGATCGAGGACGCAATCCAGCTCGCCGAAAAGCGGGCCAATCGCTACTACCGCGTCTGACGAAACGGGACGGGCGGACCGGCCGGGTCCGCCCGTCGCCGTCACTCCGCATTGAGAGGCAGCATGGCGACGCAAGTCCAGGCGGCCGGCCGCGAGGCGAGGGCGAGTGAGTTCTGGCCCTGGCTCGTCAACCACCGGAATTTCCTCGGCCTCTGGTTCATGCTGCCGGCGGCTATATTTCTGGTCCTATTCCTGACCTATCCCCTGGGCCTCGGCATCTGGCTCAGCTTCACCGACACGCAGATCGGCCGCGAGGGCGTCTTCATCGGGATCGAGAACTTCGAGTGGCTGTTCCTCGACGATTCCGTCTTCCAGCTCTCGGTCTTCAACACCTTCCTCTACACGACCCTGGCGTCGGTCTTCAAATTCGCCCTCGGCCTCTACCTCGCGGTCCTGCTGAACAACCGCATGCCGTTCAAGGCGTTGATCCGGGCTATCGTGCTGCTGCCCTTCATCGTGCCGACGGTGCTGTCGGCGATCGCCTTCTGGTGGATCTACGACACGCAGTTCTCGATCATCACCTGGTCGCTGCAGCAGCTCGGCCTGATCGACGGCACCATCAACTATCTGGGCGAGCCGAACAACGCGCGCGCTGCGGTCATCGTCGCCAACATCTGGCGCGGCATCCCGTTCGTCGCCATCACCCTGCTGGCCGGCCTGCAGACCGTGCCGCAGTCGCTCTACGAGGCGGCGACCATCGACGGCGCCGGCCGCTGGCAGATGTTCCGCCACATCACCTACCCGATGCTGACGCCGATCATCGCCGTGGTCATGACCTTCTCGGTGCTGTTCACCTTCACGGACTTCCAGCTGATCTACGCGGTGACCCGCGGCGGCCCGGCGAACGCGACCCACCTGATGGCGACGCTGTCCTACCAGCGGGCGATCATGGGCGGAGCGCTCGGCGAGGGAGCGGCGATCTCGACGGCGATGATCCCGTTCCTGCTGGCGGCGATCCTGTTCAGCTGGTTCGGCCTGCAACGCCGCAAGTGGCAGCAGGGCGAGGCCGACGATTAGGAGAGAAGGGATGGCCGAGACCACCGCCAAGAGCCTCGCCGGCAAGGGCCTGATCGAACGCTGGCGCGAGCTGAAGCGTCAGGAGGACCAGGGCGGGATGGACTATCTCTCCCGCCTGCCGCAGCGCGTCGTCAACGTTTACATACCCGTCGGCCTGTTCCTGATCATCCTCTTGTTCCCGTTCTATTGGATGGGCCTGACCAGCATCAAGCCGAACGCCGAGCTGATCGACATGGAGAACCACAATCCGTGGTGGGTGGTGGCGCCGACGCTCGCGCACTACGCCAAGCTGGTCTTCGAGACCGAGTATCCGACCTGGATGCTCAACACCATGTTCGTCGCCGTCACCGCCACCTTCCTGTCGCTGACGGCGAGCGTGACGGCGGCCTACGCGATCACCCGCATCCGCTATTCCGGCTCGCGCACGGTCGGCGGGCTGATCTTCCTCGCCTATCTGGTGCCGCCCAGCATCCTCTTCATCCCGCTTTCCATGGTCGTCAACTGGTACGGCCTGTTCGACACGACCTGGGCACTGGTGCTGACCTATCCGACCATCCTGATCCCGTTCTCGACCTGGCTTTTGATCGGCTACTTCAAATCGATCCCCTACGAGCTCGAGGAATGCGCCCTGGTCGACGGCGCCAATCGCTGGCAGATCCTGACCAAGATCGTGCTGCCGAACTCGATTCCCGGCATCATCTCGGCCGGCATCTTCGCCTTCACGCTGTGCTGGAACGAGTTCATCTACGCCCTCACCTTCATCATGTCCTCGGAGAACAAGACCGTGCCGGTGGCGGTGCTGAACGAGTTGGTCGAGGGTGACATCTACCACTGGGGGCCGCTGATGGCCGGCGCGCTCCTGGGCTCGCTGCCGGTCTGCCTGGTCTATTCCTTCTTCGTCGAGCACTACGTCTCTTCGATGACCGGCGCGGTCAAGGAGTAGCCCGCCCGTAATCCTGCCCGACGGCTTGGCGGCGTGGCCTTGCGGCGGACGCACGCCAATGCCGGATTGGCGGTCGATCAGGTGAGGTGGAAACGGCATCGTCGGCCGATGCCGAGGCCGGCGAGAGCGTCACCAGAGCAAGATGAGGAACGATCCCAAATGCCCTGCTGGTCGCATGCCGCACCTCCGGTTTGGAGCCGACACGAGCACCCGAGGGGTGGGGCCTTGAGCCACACTAGGCAGCGGCGTCACCCCGATCTCTCCCAACGCCGGGCATTCCATTGGCCGGCGTGACGCAGGGCCGTCATGTCAGCCAATACGAGAATTGGTCGGAATCTTTATTAGATAAGCGGCCGTTGGAAGTCGAATATCTTAACAACCGTGTACAGCTCCAACGAATTTAGTCCGGGGCTGCCTGTCTGCTTCATTCCGTTGTCAGAATTCCAAATTTAATCTCGTGCAAGTGCTGCTCAATTATGTCGAGGTCAGCCATCAACTCAGCCCATCCAGCTTGCCAACGATTGTCTAAGGACTCGCTCGGCTGAGTAAGTGTCTTTGTTGTATCGATGAGTCTATTACAGAGTTTCGCTAGGGCTCGAACCTCGGCTGAGGCGTCCATTGGAACAACCAGTCTGCCTGGTCGATCCAGTATCGGCCCTCCTGAGATTCTGCCCACTAATCGTGCGATCGAAAGTACGAGCCTTCCAAGTCTGGATCGCGCGACGTACGCTACTTCCTCCTGTCGAGCAACAGAACGGACCTTGCCAATTTGCCTGAGGCAGTCGTCGATCTCATTCACGCGCCAGTTCCTCCACGCTTGCGACGACGAGCCTCGCCCTTTCCAACCATCGACGCCCAGAGAATTTGCGCAAATATCCCCCCCCAATTCTCCCGTCAATGTAAAGCCGATAACGGTATAGGTCTGGAAAATCCGTTTCCACAAGGATTTCAATGCCGCGTAAATTAACGAAGCGCGTCACTGGTTGGAGTCGTCCAAATTCTGGTTGTTTGAGCAACCAACAGCCCAAAATGGTAGAATGACGAATTACGGTACCTAGAACCGCCAATTCATAAGTTTCTACCTCTTTGCCGTCCAGAGCTTCTTCGACATCATCAAGGACAGCGTGAAAACCGTTTATATCCCTTTGGACACGCTTATAGTCTCCTAGTTCATCTAGTACCCTGCGAAGACTTCCACGATGAGATGGGCTCTCATGCAGCGGGACGGCTTCAAGCTTAAGATGTTGTAGAAACAGCGAACCGTATTCAGCCATACGCGCGATCTCATCCCAGGTATAGCGACTCACAGATGCGCCGTTCAATGTTAATGGAACGTGCTGTTGTATGTCGCCGATGTGCATCAGGTGATCTGCAACAACAAGGATGTCCAGATCACTATCACAATCCGGGACACCCCGCGCATGAGAACCGTATAGCCAAATCGCGTGTCCAACGTTCATCGGTGAAGACTCCAACGAAAGACATATGCCGCAAACAAAGCAATGGCTACGACACCGAAGAGTGACTCTAGACCTGCGAGAAAACGAGTTGTTGAACCAGTGGCAACTATTCCGGAAACGACCCCTGCCGGTATTACGTTCTCAAGGCTGAAAAAGAGTGGATCTAAGATTTCGATTGGTCTCTCGGACGTATGGGATAGTTGATCTTTAAAAATATGGAAAAGGATCGGAAAGACAAAAAACGCCAAAACAATCAAATTCCTCACAAGCACACCAGCATGCTCGCCATACCCCCACAGCCAACGATTCAGAAGGCTTAACATCCATTCAAGGAAGGCTTGAAATCGTCCCAATCCGTCGAAATGATCCTTGTACCACTGCGACTTCCCCAGTATAGCCGCCCTCAAATGTTCCTCGTGAGCGCGGATTTCTGCTATTCGGTATCGTCTGGCTTCTTTTGAAAGCCCCAGGCGTGACGATTCGACAGAGAGATTGCGCGCCAATTCTTCCCGCAAATTCGGTTCTCTCGGAAGGCTATACTCGAGTTCGGAATAGGCGACATGGCATCTCCGAAAAACGGAAAACCGAAAGTCACAGCTTTTCAAGGCGATGTGATTGAAATTGCAGTCAAAAAATCGACATCCAATGAAATGACAGTCGGTTAGTTCCGCCCGTCGGAAGTAGCAACCTATAAATATGCAATCTATGAAGGTACCGCTCTTAAACTTCGCCCCCTTGAAGCTGAGGTTTGCGAATGTACAGTGCTCGTAGCGTGGGGATTTGATCACCGTCTCATCGTGTCTCTGAGCAGCAAATGCCTTATCACTGCCCAAGTATGGTGCCTCGAAGACCGCTAGTGGCCGCCCGAGGTGATAGACAGAAGGTCCATTCGAAGCTGTCATGGCACCGCGACTATTCGCTGCGACCACGAACACGATGAATTAGCGGTGCCAGATCTCAGTGTTGTAAACGTTCGCCCCAGGGCTAATCCACTTCGTCGTGACTACCAGCGCTCCGAGTTCGTTGTTTCCCGCAATAAGGGACATAGCACACTTATAGCGCGTGAGTCAGGTATTCGCTAAAAGCTGACGTTCCGGGCTCTGTGCAGAGATTCCCTGGTTTGCGCTGGTCTCGGACGTACGGCGCGCACGGATAGTGCGTTGCCGCGCGGCAGGGCCACGAGCCGCCGAGCCGCCGCCGAGGCGCCAAGTTGAGTTAGTGCCAATCGCGATCTCCTGCCGCCCGTGCCGTGGTCGCGCCCGGGCTTGGCGGGACCTCCGCTTCTCAGGCACACTCTCCGCGCGAGGAGTTGGCCGATGAGTAATGCCGCTTGGCAGGACCAGATCTTCGAGGTGCTGCGCCGCTTCCAGGTGGCGCAGGTCGGCTTCGTGCCCGACGCCGGGCACAGCCGGCTGATCGAGCGCTGCGTCAGCTCGAACGAACTGCGGGCTGTCACCTTGGCGACCGAGGAAGAAGGCATCGCACTTCTGGCCGGGGCCTGGCTCGGCGGCCAGCGCGGCGCCCTGCTGATGCAGTCGAGCGGCGTCGGCAACTGCATCAACATGCTGTCGCTGGCGCGCAGCTGCCGCTTTCCGCTCTTGATGCTGGTGACCATGCGCGGCCAGTGGGGCGAGTTCAATCCCTGGCAGGTGCCGATGGGACAGATCACCGAGGAGGTGCTGCGGCTGGCCGGGGTGCTGACCTTCCCCGTCGACGATCCGGCGGCCGTGCCCGAGACCGTCGAGGCGGCCGCCCGCATGGTCTTCGAGGGCCCGGCGGCGGCGGCCGTGCTGCTCTCGCAGCGGCTGATCGGGGCCAAGAGCTTCCAGGATTCGGACGATGAATAGAGAGCGCGCCAAAACCTACCCGCTGCACCGCCGGGCGGTCGTCGAGGCCCTGCTGGCCGGGCGTGGCGAGACGCTGGTGGTGACCGGCCTGGGAGCGCCCAGCTGGGATGCCACCGCCGCGGGCGACCATGACCTGACCTTCCCGCTGTGGGGTGCGATGGGCGGCGCGGCCATGGTCGGCCTGGGCCTGGCCCTGGCGCAGCCGACGCGGCGCGTGCTGGTGATCACGGGCGACGGCGAGATCCTGATGGGCCTGACCTCGCTCACCGCGATCGCCGCCGAACGGCCGGCCAACCTCGCCCTGGTGGTGCTCGACAACGAGCGCTACGGCGAGACCGGCATGCAGCCGACGCACACGGCCGGGCCGGTCGACCTCGCCGCGATGGCCAAGGCCGCCGGCTGGACCGAGACCATGCCGGTCGAGGACGAGGCCGGTCTCAAGACGGCGCTGCCGCGAATCCGCGGCGGCGGCGGGCCACTGTTCTGCCAGATCAAGGTCCGGGCCGAATCCCTGCCGCTGGTGCTGCCGCCGAAGGACGGGGCGCTGCTCAAGGATCGCTTCCGCCGCGCCCTGCTCGGCGAATAGATCCTTCGGGTCGGGACCGAATTGCGGCCGGATTCTCACTGTGCCGGGGGCGTGGAGCCGGTCTAAAATTCCTACGCCTGCCCAAAATGTGACGAAAGTCCCGCGATGCAGAAGCCGTCTCCCAACAAGTCCCCCGCGGACGCCGCCGCGCGGCCTGTAGTCGTCTATGCCATCGACAGGCTGCCGCCGTTCGACGCCGCGTTCTACGAGAACGCGCGGCGCGGCATGACCGAGACCGCCGCGCTGAGCGTACCGCCACGCGAGGCCCTGGCCTTCGAGGTGCCGGCGGGGCATTTCTTCCGCATCGTCAGCATCGAGGGACCGCAGGTAGGCGACCTCAACCTGTGGCACGCCCAGGACTTGAGCGAGCACTTCTACAGCGGCAAGACCCGGGCCTTGCACGCGACGCACGTCGGCACCGGCGACCGGCTGTGGAGCAACCTGCCCGGCCTGCGGCCGATGGCGACGATCACGCACGACACGCTCGACTGGTACGGCTGGGACGAAGACGGCGCCGGCGTGCATGACATCATCGGCACGCGCTGCGATCCCTACACAAACTTCCTGCTGGCCGGCGTCGAATACCACCACTGCTGCCACTCGAACCTGACGCGCGCGCTGGCGGCGGCGCGCAACCTGTCTCCCGCGGAAGCCGAGCGGCACGTGCACGACGTCATGAACGTTTTCATGTGCACCGGATACCGGCGCGATACGCACCAGTACTTCATGAAGGCGAGCCCGGTGCGGCCCGGCGACTTCATCGAGTTCTTCGCCGAGATCGACCTCTTGGCGGCGCTCTCCGCCTGTCCGGGCGGCGACTGCGGGGCCAGCCATTCCGACGATGCCGCCGCGTGCTATCCCCTGCGGGTCGAGATCTACCGGCCGCGCCCGGGCGCCCTCCAGGGCTGGCAGCCACCGCCGCGCAACGGCTACTCGGGCAGCCACGGAATCTCCTGAGCGCCGGCATCCGGCGGGCGCCGCTGCATGACCGGGCCGGCGTCTGAATACTGGCCATAGGCTCAGAATTCAGCCACGCCAGGCACTCGACGACTTCAATACTAATTAACTAACATCAACGGACAGGGTCCGCCGGCTTTACTAATATCTCGTCGTCAATCGGCTGGGGATACCGGCCTCCGAGGCTAGCCGGTCTATGAACGAGCACACGTCCTTTCCCGAATTTTCTCGTCCCGGCGACATCGAGCCGTGGCCGATCCTCGCCGATGCGATAGAATTTCTCTCTGCCGCGATTGACCTCGAGGCCATCGTGGCAACCGTGCTCGACTTCGCCCGCCGTCTTTCCGGCGCCGATGGTGTGTGCTTCGTGCTCCGCGACCGAGAGCGCTGCCACTACATCGATGAAAATGCGATCGGCCCGCTCTGGAAGGGTAGGCGCTTTCCGATGTCGGCATGCATCTCCGGATGGTCCATGACGAACCGAAGAACCGCAATTATTCCAGACATTTACCGGGACCGACGCATTCCCCACGACGCCTACCGGCCAACATTCGTCAAGAGTCTGGTGATGTTCCCGGTCGGCGGCGAGGAGCCGGTCGCCGCGATCGGGGTCTACTGGGCCACGCAAGGGGTGCCCCAGGCGGCCACGGTTCTGGCCTTAGAGACACTCGCGCGCGCCACCGCCACGGCCCTTGCCGGCACGGCTCGCCGTCGCTCCCTGCTCACGCGCATCGATGAGCTGGCGGCGCTCTATCAGTTGACGGACAGGCTTTATCGGGCCCAGTCGCTGCCTGACATATTCGAAGCGGCGATGGACGCCATTTTCAGCGTCCTGGGATGTCGCCGTTCCGCGATTTTGACCTTCGACGACCTGGGCAGCATGCACTTCGTTGCCTGGCGCGGGCTCTCCGAGCGCTACCGGCAGGCGGTCCAAAACCACTCGCCATGGCGAGCCGAGGCCCAGGATATGCGGCCAAAATTCGTCGCTGAAATCGATTCCACCGATGAACTTGAGGGCCTGAAGGCGGCCATGAAGGTGGAAGGGATCAGGGCCTTCGCGCTGATCCCGCTGGTGGCACAGGGCACGGTGATCGGCAGGTTCGTGGCCTATTACGATACGCCTCACGCCTTTACCCACGGTGAAACCAGTCTTGCCATCACCATAGCTCGTCAGCTCGGCTTCAGTCTGGAGCGAATCGGCGCCGAGAAAGCGCGCAACAATGCCGTGCAGGAGCTGCGGCGCAATGAGGAACGGCTGCGGCTGGCGACGCAGACCGGCAAGATCGGCATCTGCGAATGGGACATCATCGCCAATCGCGTGTCCTGGACGGATTCGCTCTACGCCATCCATGGCGTCGACAAGGGATCGTTCGTTGCGACCGTGGAAGGTTTTGCCGCCCTGGTGCACCCGGAAGACCGCGAGTACGTGTCAGGGGCCATCAGGTGCGCGCTCGAAGAGGATGCCCCCTATGAGCTGGAATTCCGCACCATCAAGCCTGACGGACAGGTGGTCTGGATCTTTACCAGCGCGATCGTCCTGCGAGAGGGCGTCAAGCCTGTCCGGATGGTCGGCGCGAGCTTCGATACGACCGAGCGCAAAGAGGCCGAAACGCACCGCAAGCTCCTGATCGACGAGCTGAACCATCGCGTCAAGGACACGCTTGCTATCGTTCAAGGCATTGCGCAACAGACCTTCAGAGACGGCAATTTGACAGCGCAGGCGCGCAGGACTTTCGAGGGGCGCCTTGCCGCGCTGGCTTCGGCGCATAGCCTGCTGGCGCGCGGGGACTGGAAAACCGCGTCCTTGAACGAACTCGCCGAAGAGGCGATCAGCGCTTGCGGCACCGCGATGCATCGGGTGGCGACCGACGGCCCACGGATTCTGCTTCAGCCGAACCAAGCCGGCACGATCGCCATCGCGCTCCACGAGCTCTGCACCAACGCCCTGAAATATGGCGCGCTGTCGAACCACTCCGGCACCGTAACGTTCGTGTGGCGTATCCATACGGCGCCCGAGCCGTGGCTCACGCTGGTCTGGAGCGAGCGCGGCGGACCCGCCGTAACGCCGCCCGACCATCGCGGCTTTGGCTTGCGCATGATCGAACAGGCGCTGGCCCAGGATCTGGGCGGCGAGGTCAAGATTGAATACAGGCCGGAAGGACTGGTGTGCACCATAGATGCACCGCTGCCAGAAGGATGAATGCGCCCGGTGAGCACGTTAAAGGGACGGCGCATACTTCTCGCCGAGGACGAGTTCATCATCGCCGCGATGGCGCACGACATGCTGCTTCTGCTCGGCGCGACGGTGATCGGACCGGCGGCGACCGTTGACGAAGCGTTGTCGCTGGCCGCGACGGAATCTATCGATGCGGCGGTGCTGGACGTCAACATGCGTGGAAAGCTGATAGATCCGGTCGCCGAAATGCTGATTGCCCGCAGCATTCCGATGGTCATCGCCACGGGCTACGGACCCGGTGCCGTGGCCTGCGCAAAGGAAGCGCCTGTCATCGATAAGCCCTACACGCTGGAGAAGCTCTCGGCCGTGTTGCTTCGTGCGTTGAACGCTTCGGCGTAGGAAGTAACGCCAGCGCATCGGTGCCATCGGGCGGCGGCCGCGGTTTCAAACCACCTTGACGCTGCCGGCGTCGTTGAGCGCCTCCAGCATGCCCTTGACGGTCTCTGGCCCCATATCGCGGGTGATGAAGACGATGCGCGTGCGCCGGTCCTCGCTGGGCCAGGCTTCGAGCTGTACCGGCGGATGGAACAGGTGCTGCACGCCGTGGATGACGATCGGCTTCTCGCTCTCCCGGACATTGAGGATGCCCTTGACCCTGAGCAGGTCCTCGCCGCGGTAGGTCGAGAGCAGTTCCAGCCAGGTGGCGACGCTGTTCCAGGCCAGCGGCTCGTCGAATGTGGTGCAGAAGGCGCGGATGCGGGCGTCGTGGCGGTTGACGTCGTGCGGGTCCTGCCCGCCCTCGTCGTGGCGGTGTTGGTGCCCGTGATGGCCGTGCTCGTGGCCCGAGGCGTAAACCTCCTCGTGCAGCCAGCGCCGCACGTCCAGGCTCTTGGTCTCGGGATTGTAGAGCCCGGCCTCGAACAGCACCGCCGGATCGAGCTCGCCGAAGGCGGCGGCGGCGATCTCGGCCCCGGGGTTGAGGTCCTTCAGCCGGGCGCGCAACGCGTCCATGCCGGCGGCGTCCCCCAGGTCGGTCTTGGTCAGGACGATGCGGTCGGCGACCGCGGCCTGCTTCACGGATTCGAAATGGTTGTCGAGCGTCGCGCCGCCATTCACCGCGTCGACGGTGGTAATGACGCCGTCGAGGCGATAGCGCGTCGCCAATAGCGGGTCGGCCATCAAGGTGTGCAGGATCGGCGCCGGGTCGGCGAGGCCGGTGGTCTCGATCACCAGGCGCTCGAACGCCGGCACCTCGTTCCTGGCCCGGCGGATGTAGAGGCCCCTCAGGGTGTCGACCAGGTCGCCGCGGATGGTGCAGCACAGACAGCCGCTCGCCATCATGACGACGTCGTCGTTGGCGCTCTCCACCAGGTCGGAGTCGATGCCGATCTCGCCGAACTCGTTGATCACCACGGCGGTCCGGGCCATGCCCGGGTGCTGCAGCAGCTTGTTCAGCAGCGTGGTCTTGCCGCTGCCGAGAAAGCCGGTGATCACCGAGACCGGCAGCAGCTCGTTTTCGCTAGGCATCACCGTCAACTCTCGCTGGCTTGTCGGCGCCGATATAGCACGGGTGGCCGCTTGCGCGCGACCGCCGCGCCGCTAGGCTGAAACCCTGTTCCACCGGAGGTGATCGATGGCGCTGCCCGAGTTGCTGAGCGAGGGGCCGAAGCGCGCCCGGCTGACCCTGGCCCTGGCGCATGGCGCCGGGGCGCCGATGGACAGCCCGTTCATGGATGGCATCGCCCGAGAGCTTGCCGGCGCCGGCGTCCGCGTGGTCCGCTTCGAGTTCCCCTACATGGCGAGGCGCCGCCGCGACAGCCGCCGCCGCCCGCCCGACCGCCAGCCGGCGCTGCTGGAATGCTGGCGGGCGGTGATCGGCCATCTGGGACCGGCGCGGCTGGTGGTCGGCGGCAAGTCGATGGGCGGACGAATGGCGAGCCTCATCGCCGACCAGGCCGGGGTTCGCGGCCTGGTCTGCCTCGGCTATCCGTTCCATCCGGCCGGCAGGCCGGAGCCGACCCGGACCGCGCATCTGGCACACCTGCGCACGCCGGCCCTGATCGTGCAGGGCGCGCGCGACGCCCTGGGCAGCCGCGAGGAGGTCGCCCGTTATGATCTCTCGCCCGGCATCAGGCTGCACTGGATCGAGGACGGCAACCACGACCTGGTGCCGCGCAAGGCCTCAGGCCGCGGCGCGGATCAGTGCTGGACCGAGGCCGTGGCCGCCGTCATCGCCTTCCTCAAGGGCCTTTGAGCCCGCCCGGCCGCCGGCTATGCTGCCGCCGGCAACGCCACCGAGGAGCGGGCAGCGATGACCGACACGGCCGAACGCCACCATCTGTCGCTCTGGGGCGCCTTCCGCGCCGTGGTCGAGGATGGCCGCGTCGTCGGCGTGCGGCCGTTCGAGGACGACCCCGTCCCCTCGCCGCTTCTGCAGTCGATCCCTGACGCCGTGCACAGCGAGAGCCGCGTCGACCGCCCCTACATCCGCGAAGGCTGGCTGCAAGAGGGCCCGGGCGGCCGGCGCGAGCGGCGCGGGGCCGAGGCCTTCGTCGCCGTCAGCTGGGACGAGGCGCTCGAGCGCGTCTCCGGCGAGCTTGAGCGCATCAAGGCCGCACACGGCAACGAGGCGATCTACGCCGGCTCCTACGGCTGGGCCAGCGCCGGCCGCTTCCACCGCGCCAACCCGCAATTGCACCGCTTCCTGAACTGCTTCGGCGGCTTCACCGCCAGCAAGCAGAGCTATTCGGTCGCCGCCGCCATGACCATCGTGCCGCACATTCTGGGCGACATGGATGCGTTGGGCGGACGGATGACCAGCTGGGACGGCATCGTCGAGGAAACCGAGCTGTTCGTCGCCTTCGGCGGCCTGCCGCTCAGGAACGACCAGGTCGGCACCGCGGGAGCCGCGACCCACGAGCTGGAGCCGTGGCTGCGCCGGGCGGCAGCGAACGGCGTCAGCTTCGTCAACATTTCGCCCTACCGCGACGACATGGCGGACTTCCTTGACGCCGACTGGCTGGCGCCGCGGCCGAACACCGACACCGCGCTGATGCTGGGCCTGGCGCACACGCTGGCCAGCGAGGGGCTGAACGACTCTGCCTTCCTCGAGCGCTACTGCGTCGGCTACGAGCCCTTCGAGCGCTACCTCATGGGCGCCGACGACGGCCAGCCGAAGGATGCCGCCTGGGCGGCGGCGATCGCCGACGTTCCCGCCGACGCCATCCGCGCCCTCGCCCGCCGCATGGCGAACAGCCGCACCATGCTGTCGATCAGCTATTCCTTGCAGCGCGGCGAGCATGGCGAGCAGCCCTACTGGATGCTGGTGGTGCTGGCCGCCATGTTGGGCCAGATCGGCCTGCCGGGCGGTGGCTTCGGCCTGGGCTACGGCTCGATCGCCGGCCTGGGCATGCCGCGCGGCCCGATGGTGATCCCGCGCCTGCCGATCGGGCGCAACCCGACCGGCAGCTTCATCCCGGTCGCGCGCATCACCGACCTGCTGCTCAACCCGGGTCAGGCGTACGATTTCAATGGCGAGCGGCGGCGCTATCCGGAAATTCGCCTGGTCTACTGGTGCGGCGGCAACCCGTTCCACCACCACCAGGACCTGAACCGGCTGATCGAGGCCTGGCGGCGGCCCGAGACCATCATCGTCCACGAGCCCTGGTGGACGGCGACGGCCCGGCACGCCGACATCGTGCTGCCGGCGACCACGACCTTGGAGCGCAACGACATCGGCGTCGGCGAGCGCGACCGCTACCTTGTCGCCATGCACCAGGCGATCGCCCCGCAGGCCGAGGCGTTGAGCGACTACGACATCTTCGCCGCGCTGGCCGGGCGGCTGGGTATCGCCGAGAGCTATACCGAAGGCCGCGACGAGATGGGCTGGATCCGCCACCTCTACGAGATCGCCCGTCAGCAGGCGGCGCAGCACCGGCTGACCTGGCCCGATTTCGAGAGCTTCTGGCAGCAAGGCCATGTCGCCGTGCCGCTGCCGGAGGCGCCGACGGTACTGTACCAGGCGTTCCGCCGGGATCCGGAGGCGCATCCGCTGAAGACGCCCTCGGGGCGCATCGAGATCCATTCCCAGACCATCGCCGGCTTCGGCTACGACGACTGCCCGGGCCAGCCGACCTGGCTCGAGCCCGGCGAATGGCTTGGCTCGGACAAGGCCGGCACCTATCCGCTGCACATGCTCTCGAGCCAGCCGAAGACGCGGCTGCACAGCCAGATGGACCAGGGCCGCGCCAGCCTGGCCGACAAGATCCAGGGACGCGAGCCGATCTATATCTCGGTCGAGGATGCGGCGGCGCGCGGCGTCGCCGACCGCGACGTCGTCCGCGTCTTCAACGAGCGCGGCCAGGTGCTGGCCGGGGCCCGCATCACCGCGGGCCTGCGCCCCGGCGTCGTGCATCTGCCGACCGGCGCCTGGTACGACCCGGCGGAGCCGGGCCGGATCGGCAGCCTCGACAAGCACGGCAATCCGAACCTGCTGACGCCCGACAAGGGCACCTCGAAGCTGGGCCAGGGGCCGAGTGCGCAGTCGGCCCTGGTCGAGGTCGAGCGCTACGGCCAGGCGGCGCCGGCGATCAGCGCCTTCACGCCGCCGGAAAGGCGAAAGCAGTGCGAGGACGACATAATATAAAGTTGGAATGTTTAATTTGCGGAAAGCATGATAGAATGTATGCTCGAAAATGTAACTTTCAATTCGTGCCTCATAAATTTTTTGCTCGGAGAAGAAAATGCATTTAGCTTGGGCAAGATGGCCAAGTTTTCTTGCAATGTCTGTTTTTTACATCATTGCGTTCGAGCTACATGCGGAACCTTATGATCTTCGCGGCATTAGGCTTGGGATGTCGCTGACACAGTTTAGAGCCATGCCACATCCAGATGGAAAGAAGACCAAAGCAATATGCCAAGGTGACCCTGAAGCCGGGAGGATGTTTCTCTATCCATCTGGGCCCGGTGCGGATGTAGGTGCCATTGAGTGCAATATCTATGAATTTAAGAGTCCATCATACTCGCCCAATCTTTCACCCAGTTGGCATGAAGCTGGACTGAATGTGGCAACTATTGGCGTTTACATGGAGTACGAATTTATTCCAGATCCCGAGAAGAACGGCGAGTATGCGCTTTACCTGATGATAGTGAGATCAAATGTGGGGAATTGGGAAACGTTTTGGAGTGCATACAATACAAAGTATGGTCCGCCGGACAGTCTATCAGACGCCTCGACTCAAAACAGAATGGGGGCAATTTTTAACAATGTAGAAGCAGTTTGGGACAATTCAGAAAGCACAATTACTCTTGTTAAGCGCTATTTGAGGGTAGATAACACGTATATCTTCTACGGAGATTCGCGTCTGCTTGAAGAGATTGAGCGACTGAAGCTAAAGAAGCATGGAAAGCCATCTGACAAACTGTGAGCCGGAAGCCCACCGTCGAGGGGAGCTCAACGATTTAGACATTAGCTCGACATTGTATGTCTGAGTATGTCTGAGGCACCGAGCGGAATGCTGGAGTCAGTAACGTAGACTGCGGCGACTAACTGCCAAGCGTCGCCGTCGACCTAGCTATGTCCTGCGTAATTTTTGTGGTAAGTACATGCCAAAGGTACAGGGAGTGACATGCTCGTCACCATTTGGGAAACCGAGCTGTTGGAATATTCCAACGGTAAACACAGCGCATCCCAACATAAATAACAATGTGGAGCCGAGCTGTAGGCAACGCGATACTTGTATCCAGAATCGTTTTCCGAAGCTGTTTGGCTTATTGTTTTCTAGTGATACTAAAATCCTGAGAAAATTTGCGACTCCAACTGCACCAAGTCCAATGACAAATACTAGAATGGAAATAGCCGCCCATTGTGCCAACACCACAAAGGAATCAGACTCGATGCTTGCCTGAATGAAGGCAAGTAATGCAATTGAACCACCTCCATTCATAACTAAGCCACTCCGGACAAGTTGATTTGCGATTTCAGTTCGATCTCGTTGTTTTTGAAGCTCCCTTTGATATTGGTACTTTTGCTTAGAACCGTCCGCTGGTCCGTCAGATTTTTCTTTCATGTCCATTTTCCCTGAGAGTCTGACTCGAAACTAATACGTTATTTTTCAAACGGTTGTGACGCCATGACACCTTACTCTCGTCATTCCCGCGAAAGCGGGAATCCATAGCAACCGCCGCGTTCCAGCCTCGACATGGACCCCCGCGTTCGCGGGGGTGACGAGTAAGGGTTTGACAAACAATGGGTCGTTTCGGGCCGGACTCTGAAGGAGATGCGGCCATATAGTGGTTTGCCGCAATGGCGCATCAAGCCGCCTGGAACTTGCGCACCTTGATCTCGTCCTCGTGCTGTTGTGCCTGCCAAATGTCGTATTGCATCTGCTGACGCAGCCAGCTCTCGGGGCTACCGCCGAAGCCCTTGGCGAGGCGGATCGCCATCTTCGGAGAGATGCCGAGGCGGCCGTTGAGCAACATGGAGAGCGTGTTGCGCGACACGCCCAGCCCCTTCGCGGCCGCTGTCACGCTAAGACCCAAGGGCTCCAGGCACTGGCGCCTGACAACTTCGCCGGGATGCGGGGGATTGTACATCGGCATGGGTCCACCCTCCTTGCTAATGGTAGTCAAGATAGTCGACATCGACGGCATGGCCTTCCTCGAAGCGGAAGAGCACCCGCCAGTTGGCCCGCACCGTCACGGCCCAGAAGCCCGCATATGTACCTCTCAGCCGGTGCAGTCGGAAGCCGGGCAAGTTCATATCCGCCGGCGCCGTGGATGCGTCGAGCCGCGCTAGGATGTCGCGCACGGTCTCACGATGCTCGGCATGTATGCGGCTCTCGTCACCCCGTTCGAAGAAGCGCCGCAAAGCTCGGCTTCGAAAGCGACGTATCATCAGCGATTGTAATACGCATTATTACGTTTAGCAACCGACCTTGCCAGGCTCAACCTTCGACCCGCTGTCAGACTTGTGTGGCCGACCCGTTGTCAGACTTGTGTGGTCGGAGTACTCATCGCCCGGCCGAGCCGACCTTTGGAGCGGCGCCGCCCCTAAAGCCGGGCGTGGCGGGCGCGCACGCCGCGCTCGATGGCGGCGGCGATCAGGCGATCGAGATTGAGCCGGTAGCGCAGCAGCTGCAGCATGCGCAGCTCCTCCTGCTCGACATGCGGGTCGGCGGCGGCGATCTCGCAGGCGATGGCGTAGGCCGTCTCCGCCAGCTTGGCGGGCAGCGAGGCGACGATCAGGTCGAGCACGCTGTCCAGGCCGTCCTCGGGGCCGAGGCGGGCCGCGCACTCCTCGGCGATCGGCACCAGCGCCTCCTCGTCGAAGCCCTCGAAGGCCGGCAGCATGCGCACGACATCGCCGATCACGCGCATTTCCTGGTCGGTCATTTCGCGGTCCACGGCGCTCATCAGCACCATGGTGTAGATCAGCGCCGTCTGCGGGCTGAGAAGATCGTCATCCATCACGACTTCCTTTTGAAATTCGCGCGACCATAAGGATCGGGCAGCGCCGCGACAAGGGTCCGCGGCAAGGCCTCAGGTCCGGTCAAGGAATTCGCCGGTCAGCCGCACCGCCGCGGCCAGACCGAGGCGGTGCACCTCGACGCCGTCGGGGAACGCGGTGGTCAGACGCGTCGGCAGCATCGCGTCCAGGATCACGAAGACACCGCGGTCGCCGGCGCTGCGGATCAGCCGCCCGTAGGCCTGCTTCAGGCGCAGCCGGGTCACCATGTCGTCATAGGTGCGGGCGCCGAAGGCGGCCTTGCGGGCGCGGTGCAGGACGTCCGGGCGCGGCCAGGGCACCCGGTCGAAAACGATCAGGCGCAGCGAGCGTCCCGGCACGTCGACGCCGTCGCGGACCGCGTCGGTGCCGAGCAGGCAGGAGTTGACCTCGGCGCGGAAGATGTCGACCAGGGTGCCGGTGTCCATCGGATCGACGTGCTGGGCCAGCAGCGGCAGGCCCGCCGCCTCGAGCGGCCCGGCGATCCGGCCGTGCACCTGGCGCAGCCGGGTGATGGCGGTGAAGAGGCCGAGTCCGCCCCCCTTCGCCGCCAGGAACAGCTCGCGATAGGCGGCGGCGACCTGGTCGGCGTCGCCGCGGCGCACGTCGGTGACGACGATGATCCGGGTCTCGCCGGCATAGTCGAAGGGCGACGGCAGGCTCGCCCGCCTGGCCGGTTGGGCCAGGTGCAGGGCGCCGGTGCGGATCTCGGCGCTGCTCCAGTCCTCAGGGGTATCGGTCGGGCGGTCGCGCAAGGTGGCCGAGGTGATGAGCACGCCGTGGGCGCGCTTCAGCACCGCCTCGGCGAAGGGAATGGTCGGATCGAGCCAGTGCCGGTGCATGCCGACATCGACGTCGCGGCCCTCGCCGCGCTCGATCCCGAACCAGTCGACGAAGGCCTCCTCGGGTTCGCCGGCCAGCGCCCGCAGCATCGCGCGCCAGGCCCCGAGTACCAGCTCGGCCCGGCGGTTGAGGCCGCGGCAGGCGGCCTCGATGCGGATGCGCATCGCCGTGTCGAGTTCGGCCGCTTCCTCGTCCAGCATCTGCATCAGCAGACGGATCAGGCGGCGCACCGGCGCCTCGATCCGCGACAGCGCCGTCTCCAGCGCCTCCGCCGCACCCAGCAGTTCGGGCGACGGTGACAGCGTGGTCGCCTCCAGGCTGTAAGGCGAGGCCTCGTCGTCGCTGCGGGCGTAGACATGGGCGCGCACCCGGGCGAGGAAGGCCTCGACCGGGCCGGCGGGATTGTCGCTGCCGAGGCGTTCGAGCCAGCCCTCGCCGGGCAGCGCCTGGGCGGCGCGCAGCAGTTCGTCGAGCGTGCGACGGCCGGCTTCGTCATCGACGAGAAGGTCGCCGATGCGCTGCTCGAGGCCGCGCGCGCGGCTGCGCCGGCGGCTCGTTTCCGGGCCGATCAGCCAGCGCCTGAGCTCGGCGGCCTCGGCCCCGGAGAGATGGGCCGAGAAGGCGCCGTCGGCGGCGTCGAAGATATGATGGCCCTCGTCGAAGACATAGCGCAGCGGCAAGGTCGCCTCATCGCCGCCCAGCGCCGCCTGGATCAGTACCAGGGCGTGGTTGGCGATGACGATCTCGGCCCGGCGCGCCTGACGCACCACCTTTTCGATGAAACACTTGCGGTAATGCGGACAGGCCGAATAGATGCACTCGCCGCGCCGGTCGGTCATCGCCACGGTGCGGCCGGAGCCGAGCAGGCTCGTGAGCCAGGCCGGAAAATCGCCGCCGACCATGTCGCCGTCGCGCGTCGCCAGCGCCCACCTGGCCATCAGCCCCTGGGCGATGGTCGCCTCGGCCCCGCCGGCGCCGCGCACCGCGTCCTCGAGGTTCAGCAGGCAAAGGTAATTCTCGCGGCCCTTGCGGATCACCACCTTGGCGGCCTTCTCGGCCGGCTCGGGGAACAGGGCCCTGAGCTCCTGGTCGACCTGACGCTGCAGGTTCTTGGTGTAGGTCGAGAGCCAGACCGCGCCGCGGTTCTTCTCGGCCCAGAGGCTGGCCGGGGCGATGTAGCCCAGGGTCTTGCCGACCCCGGTGCCGGCCTCGGCCAGGACCAGCTGCGGCATCCCGGCGACCGCGCGCGGGGCGAAAGCGGCGGCGGCGATGCGGGCGTATTCGACCTGCGTCGGACGGGCCTCGGCGGCCGCGCCGCGCAGCGCCGTCAGGCGCGCCTCGGCCTCTTTGGGCGAGACCGCGTGCTCGTCGGGCGGCGGTATCGGCGCCTGCTCCTCGAACTCCTCGAGGCGGGTCCAGACATCGAGGCCGCCGCGTGGGCCGCCCTGCTCCGCGCCCAGCCCCAGCGCCGCCAGCACCGAGGTCCCCCAGGGCCAGCCGGCCCGGGCCATGGTCATGGCGGCGCGGCCGGCCTGCTCCGCCTCGAAGATCCCCGCCGCGGCCTCGGCCAGCAGCGCCTGCATTGCCTGCAGCAGGGTCAAGGCCTGCGCGGCGCCATCCACCGGCGGCGGCAGCCGCAGGGCCTGGGCGAGCCCCCTCGGCGTCGGCAGGCAGAATTCCGCCGGGCGGACGAAAGCGAACAGTTGCAGCGCATCGTAGGCCTGGAACGTGGCCAGGCCGAGGCGGCGGGCCGTCGCCCTGAGGTGGCAGACCACCGGCGGCCTGGCCACGGCCCGCTCCGCCGCCTGCTCCAGGCTCAGCTCTTCGATCTCGCCGTCCGGGCTCAAAATGTGGGCGCGGCGCACGCCGACGACCAGCGCCGCCGCCTCCGGCACGGCGACGCGTCGGGCGGGGGCCGGCGCGATCGGGGACATGGACGCGACTATAGCGGCCGCCCGCGGCCCTCTCTAGCGTTGACGATGGACGGCCATGCGCTAAGTTGCCGGACCGACAGCCGGTGGAGGCACGATGCAGAGGCGCGAGGCGGCGGCGGCGAGCAGGGCCTGGCCGTTCCAGGAGGCGGGCAAGGTCGTGCAGCGCCTGGGCGGCGCCGGGTCCGAAAAAGGCTACGTCCTGTTCGAGACCGGCTACGGCCCGTCGGGACTGCCGCACATCGGCACCTTCGCCGAGGTCGCGCGCACCACGATGGTGCGCCACGCCTTCAGCCTGCTGTCCGACCTGCCGACCCGCCTGTTCGCCTTTTCCGACGACATGGACGGCCTGCGCCGGGTGCCGGACAACGTGCCCAACCGCGAGATGCTCAGCCAGCATCTGGGCAAGCCGCTGACCCGGGTGCCCGACCCCTTCGGCACGCACGAGAGCTTCGGCCACCACAACAACGCCCGCCTCAAGGCCTTTCTCGACGACTTCGGCTTCGACTACGAGTTCGTCAGCGCCAGCGAGGGCTATGCCGGCGGACGTTTCGATGCCGCCTTGCGCCGCGTCCTCGAGTGCTACGACGAGGTCACCGAGGTGATCCTGCCGACCCTGGGGGCCGAGCGCCGGGCCACTTACAGCCCGTTCCTGCCGCTCTCGGCGAAGACCGGCCAGGTGCTGCAGGCGCCCGTGGTCGAGCGCGACGTGGAGGCCGGCACCATCGTCTACCGGGACGAGGTGGAAGGCCTGGTCGAGGTGCCGGTGACCGGCGGCGCCTGCAAGCTGCAGTGGAAGGCCGACTGGGCGATGCGCTGGTACGCCCTCGACGTCGATTACGAGATGTCGGGCAAGGACCTGATCGATTCGGTCCGGCTGTCGAGCCGGATTTGCAAGATTCTGGGCGGCCGCCCGCCCGAGGGCTTCACCTACGAGCTGTTCCTTGACGAAAAGGGCGAGAAGATTTCGAAGTCGAAAGGCAACGGCCTGAGCCTCGAGGAGTGGCTGCGCTACGCCTCGCCGTCGAGCCTGGCCTATTTCATGTACCAGTCGCCGCAGCGGGCCAAGCGGCTCTACTTCGACGTTATCCCGCGCACCGTCGACGACTACCTGGGTCAGCTTGAGAAGTACCGGGAGCAGAGCCAAGCCGAGGATCCGGCGGGATTATTCGCCAACCCGGTCTGGCATGTCCATGCCGGCGCGCCGGCGCCCGAGCCGCCGCCGATCGGCTTCAGCCTGCTGATGAACCTGGCCGGCGCCGCCAATGCCGAGAGCAAGGCCCAGCTCTGGAGCTACATCCGCCGCTACACGCCCGGGGCGACGCCGGAGAGCCAGCCGCTCTTGGACCAGCTGGTCGGCTACGCCCTGGCCTACTACCGCGACTTCATCAAGCCGACCAAGCGCTACCGGGCGCCTGAGGCGGCCGAGCGGGCGGCGCTGGAGGAGCTGGCGGCCTGGCTGGAGGCGGCCCCCGCCGATGCGGATGCGGAGTCCATCCAGTTCGAAGTCTACGAGGTCGGCAAGCGGCACGGCTTCGAGAACCTGCGCCAGTGGTTCCAGGCGCTCTACGAGGTCCTGTTGGGGCAAAGCCAGGGGCCGCGCATGGGCTCGTTCATCGCTCTCTACGGCGTGCCCGAGACGGCGCGGCTGATCCGCCGGGCGCTGGCCGGCGAGGACCTGAGCCAGCCGGCCGACGCCGCCTGAGAGGCTGGGAACGGCTTCGGGGGATGCCGAAGCGGCGGCCGGAAACCTGGGTCCCCGCTTTCGCGGGGACGAGCGGATAGAGCGGCGGAGTACCAACCTTCCGCTCATTCCCGCGCCCGCGGGAATCCAGCTTCTTCACCGCGTTGATGGACTCGCGCGCGGGTGTCACGTTGAGGATGGAGCCTACTCGATTTCTTCACGATCTCTGAGCCGAGGGAGAGAAGCATGACGATACGCGAGGGCGGCTGCCTCTGCGGCGGCGTGCGCTACCGGGTCACGGGAGAGCTGCGCGACGTCATCGCCTGCCACTGCCAGCAGTGCCGGCGCACCACCGGCCACTTCTTCGCCAACACCGACGCGCGGCGCAGCGACTTCAGGCTGCTGCGCGACGACAGCTTACGCCACTACGAATCATCGCCCGGCATTCACCGCAGCTTCTGCGGCACCTGTGGCGCCACGCTGTTCTGGGAGCGCCTCGGCGGCGAACAGATCAGCGTCGCCGCCGGCACCTTCGACGGGCCGACCGGGCTGAAGCTCGCCTGCCACATCTTCACCGCATTCAAGGGCGACTACTACGAGCTGGAGCCGGACCTGCCGCAGCACGCCGAGTGGCCGCCCAAGGACGGCTGAACCGGTTCAGTCGAAGACCGAGGTGGTGGCGGCGTACTCCCAGTAGAGCTCGCGGGCGCGTTTGGTCAGCGGGCCCGGCTGCAGCTCACGGTCCTCGACCCGGGTGATCGGCAGCACCTTGGCGTAGTTGCCGGTGGTGAAGACCTCGTCCGCCGCCAGCACGTCGGGGAAGGTGAGCGTCACCTCCTTCACCTCCACGCCGTCGTCGCGCAACAGCCGCAGCACCCGCTTCTTGGTGACGCCGTTCAGGAAGGTGCCGTTCGGCACCGGCGTCAGCGCCACGCCGTCCTTGACGATCCAGATGTTGGCGCTGGCCAGTTCGGCGACGTTGCCGTTGGGGTCCAGCATGATGGCGTTGTCGAAGCCGCGGTCCTCGGCCTCTTGGATCGCGCGCGAGGAGTTGGGGTAGAGGCAGGACGCCTTGGCGTCGGTCGGCGCCATGTCCGGGGCCGGGCGGCGCCGGGTCGAAAGACAGACGCCGATGCCCTTGTATTCCGGCAGCGGCGAGCGATAGACGGCGAGCACGAAGGTCGTGGTCTCGGGGTCCGGGGTCAGGAAGCCGCCGGCCGCGTAGAGCATCGGCCGGATGTAAAGCTCGGCATCGCGCGGGAACTTGCGCACCGCCTCGATCGACAGATCGTTCACTTCTTCGGCCGTCAGCGGCGACTTCAGCAGCATCGCCTTGGCCGAGGCGATCAGGCGCTGGCTGTGCAGATCGACGTCGGGGGCCCAGCCGTTGAAGGCCCGGGCGCCGTCGAAGACCACGCCGGAGAGCCAGAAGGCCTGGTTCATCGGTCCGGTCAGCTTCGGCTCTTTCTGCAGCCACTTGCCGTCAAAATAGAAGATCTGGTCCATACATCCGGCTCCAGGCAGCGGGGGGCGCTTTCCGGGACTCTAGCACTGCCTAAGGGCTGGCCAAAAGCAGGCGCCGGCGCTGGCACGGGCGATTGGCATCGGCTAGGGTCCGGCCGCGATGGCAGACCTGTTCCCGCTCGCCGCCCCGCTGTTCGCCCGGTTGCAGCCCGAGCGGGCGCACCGGCTGTCCCTCTGGGCGCTGCGGGCCGGCCTCGCCGCGAATCCGTCACTGCCCGTACCTGACAGCCTGCGCCAGCAGCTTTTCGGGCTCGAGTTCGCCAACCCGCTCGGCCTCGCCGCCGGCGCCGACAAGAACGCCGAGGCGCCGGCGGCGTTCCTGGCGCTCGGCTTCGGCTTCGTCGAGGTCGGCACGCTGACGCCGCGCCCGCAGTCCGGCAATCCCAAGCCGCGGCTGTTCCGGCTGCCGCAGGACCGGGGCTTGATCAACCGCCTCGGCTTCAACAACGACGGCCTGCAGGCGGCGGTTGCGCGGCTGCAGCGTCTGGGATCTCGGGCCGGCCCTATTGGCGTCAACATTGGCGCCAACCGCGACAGCGCCGATCCGATCGCCGATTACGTCGCCGGGCTGCGGGCGGTGGCGGCGGTCGCGGACTACGTCACCGTCAACATCTCCAGCCCCAACACGCCGGGTCTGCGCGATCTGCAGGAGCGCCGGCGCCTGGTCGAGCTGCTGGCGCGGGTGCTGGCGGCACGCGCGGAGACGGCTCGCCCGCTGCCGGTGCTGGTGAAACTGGCGCCCGACCTCGACGACCGGGCGCTGGCCGAAATCGCCGAAGTGCTGATCGAGTGCCGCGTCGACGGCGCCATCATGGGCAACACCACGATCGGCCACCGCGAGGGCCTGAAGAGCCGGCACGCGCACGAGACCGGGGGCTTGAGCGGCCGGCCGTTGTTCGATTTTTCGACCGGGCGGCTGGCGGCGCTGCATCGCCGGCTCGAGGGCCGGCTGCCGCTGGTCGGCGTCGGCGGCGTCGACTCGGCCGAGACCGCCTATGCCAAGATCCGCGCCGGCGCCTCGTTGGTGCAGCTCTACACCGGCCTCGTCTACGCCGGCCCCGCGTTGATCGGGCGTATCGTCGAGGGCCTGGACCGGCTGCTGCGGCGCGACGGCTTCAAGAACCTCCAGGAGGCGATCGGAACGGAGGTCTAGCGCGCCGCCCGGGTGATGAAGACGGTGCCGAGCGCCAGCAGCATGAAGGCGGCGGCGGCCCAGAACAGCCAGCGCGGATCGCCCACGTCCATGATCCAGCCGAACAGCACCGGCGTCACCGCCGAGCCCAGGTTGAGACCGGTGGAGACGAAACCGAAGACCTTGCCGCTGGCCCCGGGCGGCGTCACCGCGCGCACCAGCATGTCGCGCGAGGGCATGATCATGCCCCACAAGAGGCCACCCGCCGCCAGCGCCAGGATGATCAGCAGCGGCGGCATGGCGAAGGTGCCGATCAGCGCGATGATCACGGCCGTCGAGGCGAAGCCGACGCTGGCCACCCGCTCGTGCCTGGCGGTGCGGTCGGCGATGATGCCGCCGGCCAGGATGCCCAAGGCGGAGCAGGCGAGGAAGGTGGTCAGCGCCGCCGTCGCCATCGCCAGCGGGGTATCGTAGAGCGCCACCAGTGCCACCACGGCGAAACTGTTGAGGCCGCCCGACGACATCGACAGCATGACGAAGAAGACGAAGCACATCAGGATCGGCGGCGACAGCAGCAGGCCGACGTCCTGGCGCATGCGGGGGCGGGCGGGCTGCGGCGCCGCGGCGCTCGCGGCCAGGCGCGCATCGTCAAGGACCGCACCGTTCCAGGCCAGGGCCGCGGCGACGGCGATACCGGCGACGCCGGCCGCCACCAGGGCGATGCGCCAGTCCCACAATGCCGCCAGCATCACCATGGCCACCGGCGCGGCGGCGTTGCCGGCAAAGCCGGCGAAGGTATGCACGCTGAACGCCCGGCCCATGCGCCCACCGCCGATCTTGCTGGTCAGGATGGCGTAATCGGCCGGGTGATAGACGCTGTTGGCGACGCCGGCGACCGCCATGCCGGTCAGCAGCGCCGGATAGAGGCCCCAAAACCCCATCGCGGCGAAGGCGATGGCTTCGACAACGATGCCGAGGATGAGGATGTTGCGCGGCCCCAGGCGGTCGACCAGGAAGCCGACCGGGATCTGGAGCAGGCCCGAGAAGACGTTGAAGACGGTCATCAACAGGCCCAGTGCGGCGTACGAGACCGCGAAGTCGTCCTTCAGCAGGGGGAACAGCGGCGGCAACGCCAGGATGTAGAAATGGCTGACGAAGTGGCCGGCGCTGACCAGGCCGATGACCTTGACGTCGCGGCCGGCGAACCCGGTGGCGAGGCTCACGCCGCGCGGGCTCCGGCAATGAGCGCGACGTTGCCGTGCAGATGCAGGCAGGCGGGCGCCAGGCCGGCCTCGCGGAACCAGGCGAGATATTCTTCCAGGCTGGCTGGCCGATTGTCGCTGCCGAGGTCGGCGAGGTAGTCCCCGAAGCTCGCCGCCGTGCGCATGCCGCGGCCGTGCTCGCGCGCGATCCGCCGCCAGATGCTCTGCTGCAGCGGGAACAGGGCCGACTCGGTCAGCCGCAGCCGGTCATAGAGCAGAAACACGCCATCTGCGCTTAACACCTCGGCCGCCTTGGAGATCACCGCGCGCTTCCCGCGCTCGCTCAGGTCGTGGAAGGTCAGGGCGGAGAGGACGAAGCGATAGCGCGCGCGAGGCAGAACCATGGCGTCGATCTGCTCGAGATCGCCCTCGATCAGGCTGACATTCCCGGCCGCGGCCAGGTTCGCGCGCGCCTTGGCCAGCGCCTCGGCCGAGCGGTCGACGCCGGTGATGCCGAGGGTCGGCCGCCGGGCCAGCAAGAGATGCGCGACATAGCCGACACCGCAACCCAAGTCGAGCACGGCATCGCCGTCCGCCGCCAACTCGGCGATGACGGTGACGAGGATATCAAGTTGCTCGGCGCGGGTCGGATGCCTCTGAACCGGATCTTCCATCGCTACCTCGCATCCCTTCTGGCGCGCCGGCCAAATCCGCCGCCCCCGGCAAGCAATTGGTTCCGTTCGCCCGGCGGCCCCGCTAAACTTGCCGGCAGACGAATCGCCCGGCAGCATCGCAGCACGTGTCGGCGCGGGGAGCAGCACGGGCGTCGTGACCGCAGGGCCCAGGGGAGGGGCAGAAATGAGCGACGAACCCACCGTAGCACTGACGCCGGCGGTCAGGACCACCGCCGCAGAATACGGCCCCGAGTTTTACTCGCATATCCTGGAGCAGTACAAGATCGCGGTGACGCGCGCCGAGACCACGGCGGAACGGCGGGAAAACGGCAACAAACTCTTCTTCGTTATCCTGACGGCTGTCGCGGTTGCCTATGGCATCGGCATCGGCACCGCCCTGAGCGCATTGTTGCCCCTGCTCGGCTCTTACATCTGCGTCGGCTGGCTCACCTTCATCTGGAGCCGCCATCAGCTCAACATCGCCACCTTCCGGGTGATCCGCGAGCTGGAACAGCAACTGCCGGTCCGCCTCTTCGACGCCGAGCGCGAACGCCGCTACGCCGGCAAGCCCCAGCGCCGGCAAATCTCGCCGGTGTCGTGGTGGGAACTGGTGATGCCGCTTCTCTACGCGGTCTTTTTCCTCCTGCTGCTGGTCCAGAACATGGTGCAGCCCGACTGAGCGCGGGCGGCGGCGCGCGGCTATCACCGCCAGCGGAAAGCGAAGCGCCATGGCCGCACTGGTCCTTTATCACGCCTGGAGTTCGAGCGCCTCGCGCAAGGTCCGGCTCTGCCTCGCCGAGAAGGGCCTTGGCTATTAGGGGCACGTCCTCGACCTCAGGCGCTTCCAGCATCACAGCGCCTGGTACAAGACGCTCAATCCGAGCGGCATCGTGCCCTGCCTGGTGGTCGACGGCCGGCCTCTGGTCGAAAGCAACCTGATCAACGAATACCTCGACGAAGCCTTCCCCGAACCGCCGCTGATGCCCGAGGCGCCGCTTGATCGCCACGAGGTGCGGCGCTGGTCGAAATACATCGACGACGTCTGCCTGCCGGCGGTGCAGAAGCCGAACTGGAGCCGGACCATGCGGCCCGTCGCCGAGAAATGGTCGGACGACGAACTGGAACGCAGGCTGGCGGCGATCCCGACCGAAGGGCGCCGGGCGCTCTGGCGGCGCATGGCCCGTGAGCCGTTCAGCGCCGAAGAAATCGACGACGCCCTCGACATCCTGGAAACCATGACGTTGGAGATCGAGGGCTAACTGGCCCGGAACGGCGGACCCTGGCTCTTCGGCGCCCGCCTGACGCTGGCCGACCTCAATGCCGCCCCGTACGTCATTCGCTTCGAGGAGGAGCGGCCCGGCCGCCTGCGCCCGCTGAGCGCCGAACGGTGGCAGCGCCTGACCACCCGGCCGGCCTGGCGCACGGCCGAAATCGGCAGCTACGAGGGCGACGGCGAACGCAGCGTCGCCGAAGCCATGGCCGACCCGGAATAACGCCCGCGCGGTTAGTTCAGCGGCGGCCCGCCGTCCCAGCTGGTCACCATCTTCCGGCCCTGCCGTGCCTTCGCAGGACCCGGAGCCAGGGCGAACAAAGGCGCCGCCACTGCGCGGGACCCCTTGCGTCCACGGGCAATTGCTGACGCACACGCCCTTGCGCGTCGCTGGCCTTGCCTTGCGCGGCTCGTGCCCCATCTTATCTGACTTGCGGCCTCGTGGCTGCCCGTGCGCGGTCGCGAGGCGCCGGCTGATTGTCAGCCGCGAAGGCGGAACCCGAGGGCCGCGCGCTCGTTACCGTGGTTTCCATGGGGATGCGCCGCACCTTGATTGTTCTTTTTGTGTTCCTATATTAATTGCAGGGTTCAAGCGCCTTTTAGAAGAAATCCAAATATCGGGGGGAAACGGCGTCGCGCCCCTGGAGGGGATGGCGGTGCGGATTTGCGCGCCCGTCCCTGCCCATAAGGAGGACACGGTGCAAGCGAGAACTGTGTATAACCAGACTGCCTACCCGGAACCCGGTCTCGCCGGCTATCTGGGACGGATCAGGGACTATCCTTTGCTCAAGGCCGAGGAGGAAATCGAGCTGGCCCGGGCCTGGCAGCAGGATGGCGACCGCGAGGCGCTGGACAAGCTGCTGGGCAGCCACCTGCGCCTCGTTGTCAAGCTGGCCCGCGGCGCCGGCGGCTACGGCTTGCCCTTGGGCGACCTGATCGCCGAGGGCAACGTCGGCCTGATGCAGGCGGCCGACCGTTTCGATCCGGAAATGGGCAATCGTTTCGCCACCTACGCCAGCTGGTGGATCAAGGCGGCGATCAAGCGCTACGTGATGCAGAACGCGCACATCGTCCGTCTCGGCACCACGGCGGCGCAGAAGAAGCTGTTCTTCAATCTCCGGCGCCTGAAAGCCCGGCACGGCGATATCAACAGCGGCGCGATCTCGCCCAAGGTTGCCGAGATGATCGCCGAGGAGCTCGGCATCCCGATGGCCGAGGTGACCGAGATGGACGGCCGCATGGGCCAGCCCGACCGCTCGCTGAATGCGCCCACCGCCGTCGATTCCGACCTCACCCATGAGGATGCGCTGATGGATGAGGGCCCGGATCCGGAAGAGATCGTCGTCGACGCCGACGAGATGGCTCGCCGTCGGGCGCTGATGCCGCAGGCGATGGCCAATCTCACCCCGCGTGAGCGCGACATCCTGGTGCAGCGTCACCTGACGGACGAACGCCCGACCCTGGAGACGTTGAGCCACAAGTACGGCGTCAGCCGCGAGCGCATCCGTCAGATCGAGAGCGCCGCGCTGGACAAGTTCAAGAAGGCGATGCTGGCGCCGATGAACTAACCCCGGCCGCGGTGTCGGGGATGTTGCTGTCGTACCCGACGCTACCGGGGTTCTGCGGTTCGCGGGCAAACTCCGGATCGAGCTGATAGGATGGCGCGGGCGGCGCCGAAGGTTACGGCGGGGAACGGCGATGGACGAAACAGCGGCGGACAGGGCCCGTCTCGTCGATGAGGTCCGGGCCAAGGTCCGCGCCACGCACCGCTACCTCGGCAAGGACGCTCTGGACGAACGGGTGCTGGCGGCGCTGGCCCGAATTCCGCGCGAGGAATTCCTTCCGGCCGGCGAGCGCGAATGCGCCTATGCCGACACCGCCCTCGGCATCGGCTACCAGCAGACCATCTCGGCGCCCTATATCGTCGCCGTCATGACCGACCTTCTGGGCCCGCAGGCGGACGATGTGGTGCTCGAAGTCGGCACCGGCTCGGGCTACCAGAGCGCCGTCCTGGCCGGGCTCGTGGCCCGAGTCTATACGCTCGAAACCGTGCAGCCGCTGGCCGAGGCCGCGGCGCGGCGCCTCAAGCGCCTCGGCGTCGACAACGTCGAGGTGCGCTGGGGCGACGGCCGGCTCGGCTGGCCCGAGCATGCCCCCTATGACGGCATCATCGTCACCGCGGCCGCGCCGGAAGTGCCGGCGGCGCTGATGCGGCAACTCAAATCCGGTGGCCATCTGGTCGTTCCGGTCGGCCCCATCGAAGGACCGCAGACGCTGTTGCTGATCGCCAAGGACGAGGATGGCAGGTTGAGCGAGTTCGGCGTCCTGCCGGTCGCCTTCGTCCCCTTGCTCGAAGCCACTCCGCCTCCGGAGACGAAGGCTTAGGCGAGGACTTCCACGGCGACGTCGCGCGGCGTCTGCTGGGGGCCGTTGATCGGGATCAGGTCCATCGGGCAGGAGGAGAAGACGACCACCGCGGGCCGCTCGGCTTGCAGCGTCACCTGATCGCCCGGACGGCTGACCGGTTCGGCGAAGGCGATCTCCAGGTTGTTCGTGACCGGAATATTCATGAACAGGTTCAGCGGGTCGGGAATCCGCGGCGGGCGCAACCCGACGGCGGCCATCGCCTCGACCAGGTTGTCGGCGCAGTTGCGATGATACTCGTTACAACCGAGCTGTTCGTAGACGTAACGGTCGCAACAGGTGATGAGAATGTCGTGGATGCCGGGCGAAGTATCCTCGGTCATGGTCAGGAGCGGCTGGCGCCGGTTGCTGTACAACCGGTCCCCGGCGCGCGGCATCAACCTGAACAGCATCCGCCGTGTCACCGCCATGGAAAGATATTCCTCCAGGTCGCCGGCGGCGAAAGCCCAGGTGTCGACCACCTGGCTGCCATGGGTATTGACGACGCGGACGCTCTGCCCGGCGGCCAGCTCGACCGCCAGGCCATGCGCGGCAGGAACCGTAAGTTCTTGTAGCGATGCCATGATATGACCTCCACGGCCTTCGGACCGTGACCGAAAGCTTGCCACGTTCGCCTACCGGCAGGCCAGCCCGGTCTGCCGCTCAACCTCAGCAGCCGAGCTTGTCGGCGAGTTCGACGAAGCTGTCCGCGACGACGTCGACGTCATGCTCGGCGGCCTGATCGCGGGTTTGCGCCGGCCCGTACTCGTCGGGCCGGGCGACGAAGCCGGTCGACAGGCCGCATTTGGATGCCGCCACCAGATCGCTGTTGTGCGCCGCCACCAGCATCAGCTGGCCCGGCTCCAGGCTCAGGTAGTCGACCGCGTTCAGATAAGCCTCCGGCTGCGGCTTGTAGTGGCGCGCGACCTCGGCGCCGAGAATGACGTCCCAGGGCAGGCCGGCCCGCTTGGCCATGTCGACCATCAGCCGGACGTTGCCGTTGGACAGCGTGCCGATGATGAACTTGCGCTTCAACCGGTTAAGTCCGGGGACCGCGTCGGGCCAGGGATCGAGGCGGTGCCAGGCCTTGTTGAGGTCGTCGATCTCGGCTTCCGGAAGGCCCGAAATGCCGTGGCCGGCGAGCAGCCGGTCCAGGTTCATGCGGTGCAGCACGTCGAGCTTGACGAAGCCCATCTGCCCGCTTCTGACCTTATCCATCGCCGGCTGATAGAGGGCGCGCCAGTCCAGCGCAAACTGCTCCCAGTCGAGCTCGATGCCGTGGCGGGCCCCGAAGGCCGCGGCCTCGCGAGCGATCGAACGGCGTCAGTCCACCACCGTGCCGAAAACGTCGAAGACCAGAGCCTGTATCCCGGGTAACGCCATGGCGACTTCCCTCCCCTTTGGCCGGCCACGCAGGCCGTCGGCGAAGTCTAACCGCGGCGGGTCCGCTTTCGAAAGCAGGCGACCAGCTCGACCTCGGGCGACCAAAGGAACTGGTCGATCGGCGTCACCCTCTCCAGACGATGGCCGCCGTCGACAAGGATCCGGGCATCGCGGGCGAAGCTAGCCGGATCGCACGACACGGCGATGACGCAGGCGACGTCCGAGGCCGCCAGCAACTGCGCCTGGGCGCGGGCGCCGGCGCGCGGTGGGTCGATCACAACGGCATCGAAGCCGGCAAGCTCCGCGGCGATGAGCGGTCGGCGAAAGAGGTCGCGCCGCTCAACCGTCAGGGGCTTGAGGCCCGCGGAGTGCCGCGCCGCCGTCGCCAGGGCATCGAGTGCCGCCGCATCCGCATCGATCGCCGTCACCGCGGCGCTCGCCGCCAGCGGTAAACTCAAGGTTCCGGCGCCTGCGAAGAGGTCGGCGATGCGCGCCGCCCTCGCGGCCGCCTGGCATACCTCGGATACGATCTCCGCCTCGGCCAGCGCACTCGCCTGCAGGAAGCTCGTGGGCGGCGGTTCGACCAGCGCCGGGCCGAAACGGTGCGCGGCCGGGCGGCGGCGGACCACGGTTTCGAGCTCTGCGCCACCCCAGGATAGCCGCGCCAGATCGTGCGCCTCGGCAAAGCCTGTCAGCGCCTCGCGGGTGGCCAGGCGCAAGGGTGCGGCCGCGGCGATCCAGAGATCGACGCCGGCCTCGGTTTCGGTCAGCTGCACCTCGGCCCGTGCCCGGCGCGGCAGTACCTGCGGCAGGAACCGGCGCAACGGCGCCAGCAGGGCGGCCAAAGCCGGACGCAAGACCGGGCACTCCTGCAAGGCCACGACCTCGTGGCTGCGCCGCCGGTTCAGGCCCAGCCGTACGCCGCCGTCGCCGTGCACCGCCCGCAGCCGCACCCGCCGACGGCTCGCGGGCGGCGTGGCGATACAGGCCGCGACCTCGACATCGGACAGGCCCCGGCGCGTCAGCGCCGTGACGACGAGATCGCGCTTCCAGTCGAGATAGGCGGCCCGGTTTTGGTGCTGCAGGGCGCAGCCGCCGCAGACGCCGAAGTGCCGGCAGGCGGGCGTGATGCGTTCGGGGGCCGCCCGCAGCACCTCTATCGGTGCTGCTGTCCGACCCTCGCCGCGGCGGCCGCCGAGCGCCGCCAGCACGCGCTCGCCCGGCAAGGTGAAGGGCACATAGATCGGCCCCTCGGCGTCCCGCGCAATGCCGTCGCCGCCGGCGCCCAGCGCCTCGATCTCGAGCTCAACCCGTTCCGTCGCCATCGCGCCGGGCCGCGATCAGGAACTCGCGATTGCCTTGCGGACCGAGAATCGGGCTCGGCTCGATTCCGAGCACCCGCCATCCTGGCAGGGCCTCCAGCCAGTGGCGGAGCCGCTGGCACACTTCGCTGTGCAGCGCCGGGTCTCTGACCACGCCGCGCTTGCCGACGCGGCCCCGGCCAACCTCGAACTGCGGCTTGATCAGGGCGACCAGCGCGGCGCCCGGCCGGGTCAGCGCCAGCGCCGCCGGCAGCACCGCTTCGAGGCCGATGAAGCTGACGTCGACGGCGACGAAATCGACCGCCTCCGGTATCTCGGCGCTGGACAGATGGCGCGCGTTGGTGCGCTCCAGCACCACGACGCGGGCATCCTGGCGCAAGGCCCAGGCGAGCTGTCCATGGCCGACGTCGACGGCATAGACCTTGGCCGCCCCACGCTGCAGCAAGACGTCGGTGAAACCGCCGGTCGAGGCGCCGACGTCGAGGCAGACCAGCCCGGCGACCGCGATCTCGAAATGGACCAAGCCGTGGGCCAGCTTGAGCCCGCCGCGCGAAACCCAGGGGTGCTCCGGTCCGCGCACCTCCAGCGCCGCCGCAGCAGCCAGCAGCTGGCCTGCCTTGTCGATGCGGCGGGTCTCCGAATAGACCTTGCCGGCCATGATCAGGGCCTGCGCCTTGGCCCGGCTCTCGGCCAGGCCGCGGTTCACCAACAGCTGATCGGCGCGTAGTCGCCTGGCCGCTCCGCCGCCCGCCATCGCCTCACGCGCGTCGTGGCGCCTCCACCGTCTCGCGGCCGAGCGCCGCGAGCGCCGTTTCCACGATATGCGGCGCGTTCAACCTGGCGACGTCGTACATCTTTTCCGGCTTGTCCTGGTCGATGAAGATGTCGGGCAGGATCATCGGCCGGAACTTGAGGCCGGCATCGAACACGCCGCGCACCGCCAGACAATGCGCCACATGCGAGGCGAAGCCGCCGATCGAGCCTTCCTCGATGGTGATCAGCACCTCGTGCTCGGCCGCCAGCCTGAGCACCAGGTCCTCGTCCAGGGGCTTGCAAAAGCGGGCGTCGGCGACGGTGGTGGAAAGCCCGCGCGCGGCCAGTTCGTTCGCCGCCTCGAGCACTTCGGCGAGGCGCGCGCCGAATGACAGGATCGCCACCGCCGTGCCCTCGCGCAGGACGCGACCCTTGCCGATCTCCAGCGGCTCGGCCACCTGCGGCAGCTCGACGCCGAGGCCCTCGCCGCGCGGGTAGCGGAAGGCGGAGGGCCGGTCGTCGATGCGGGCTGCGGTCGCCACCATGCGCACCAGCTCCGCCTCGTCGCCCGCCGCCATGACGACGAAGCCGGGCAGCGTCGCCAGATAGGTGATATCGAAGGCGCCGGCATGGGTCTGTCCGTCGGCGCCGACCAGGCCGGCGCGGTCGATGGCGAAACGCACCGGCAGCTGCTGGATGGCGATGTCGTGCACCACCTGGTCGTAGGCGCGCTGCAGAAAGGTGGAATAGATGGTCGCGAACGGCCGGTAGCCGGCCGCGGCCAGGCCACCGCAGAAGGTGACGCCGTGCTGCTCGGCGATGCCGACGTCGAAGCAGCGTTCGGGGAAGCGCTGAGCGAACAGGTTGAGGCCGGTGCCCGACGGCATCGCGGCGGTGATGGCGACGATCTTGTCGTCGCGCTCGGCCTCGCGAATCAAGGCCTCGGCGAAAACCTTGGTGTACTGCGGCGCGTTCGGCTTGCCCTTGTCCTGGGCTCCGGTGAACACGTCGAACTTGGAGACGCCGTGATACTTGTCGGCCGATTTCTCCGCCGGCGGGTAGCCTTTGCCCTTCTGCGTCACGACGTGCACCAACACCGGGCCGGCGTTGGGCGCGTCCTTGACGTTCTTCAGGACCGGCAGCAGGTGGTCGATGTTGTGGCCGTCGATCGGGCCGACGTAGAGGAAGCCCAACTCCTCGAACAGCGTGCCGCCGGTGATCATGCCGCGGGCATATTCCTCGGCCCGCCGGGCCGTCTGCTCGACGCGGTGCGGCAGACGCTTGGCCAGCTGTCGGGCGACGTTCCGCAGGCTCTGGTACGAGCGCGAGGAGATCAGCCGCGACAGATACGCGCTCATGGCGCCGACCGGCGGCGCGATCGACATGTCGTTATCGTTGAGGATGACGATCAGCCGCGAGTTGGCGGAGCCGGCATTGTTCATCGCCTCGTAGGCCATGCCGGCGCTCATGGCGCCGTCACCGATCACGGCAACGACGTTTTGGGACTGACCGGAAAGATCCCGGGCGACGGCGAAGCCCAGAGCGGAGGAAATCGAGGTCGAGCTGTGGGCGGCGCCAAAGGCGTCGTACTCGCTCTCCGAGCGCTTGGTAAAGCCGGACAAGCCGCCGCCTTGACGCAGCGTGTGGATGCGGTCGCGACGCCCGGTCAGGATCTTGTGCGGGTAGCACTGGTGGCCGACGTCCCAGATCAGGACGTCATCCGGCGTGTCGAAGACATAGTGCACCGCCACCGTCAGTTCGACGACGCCGAGGCCGGCGCCGAGATGGCCGCCGGTCTTCGAAACGGCGTCGATGGTAGCCTGGCGCAGCTCATCGCTGACCTGGCGCAGCTGCTTCGTCTTCAACCGTCTGAGATCGGACGGATACGTGATCTGGTCGAGAAGTGGCGTCTTGCTGTCTGTCACCGAAAACACCTGATGCCGTGGCCGAGCCTCGTAAGAGCCCTGTGAAAAGTGGAAACTTCTCTTAAGAGCGGCGGTTTATGACAAATTCTGCAAGTGCGCGCAAAGCATCGGCTCTTTCTCCGAACATTTCAAGGTGCGCCTTGGCCTGATCGGTCAACATCCGCGCCCGCGCCTGGGCGCCCTCGACCCCCAGAATGGCGACGAAGGTCGCCTTGCCCTGCGCCTCGTCCTTGCCTGCGGTCTTGCCCAGCGCCGCCGTGTCGGCGGTGACGTCGAGCAGGTCGTCGGCGATCTGGAAGGCGAGGCCGAGGTCGTGCGCGTACATCCTCAGGGCCTGGCGCTCGGCCGTTCCGGTGCGCCCCAGGATGGCCCCGGCCTCGCCGGAAAAAGCGATCATTTCACCCGTTTTAAGACGTTGCATGCGGACGATCTGGGTCTCCCCGGTGACCGCGTTTTCGGACAGCAGGTCGAGCATCTGGCCGCCGACCATGCCATGGCCGCCGGCGGCCCTCGCCAGCCCCTGAACCAGATCGGCCCGCACCTTGGGGTCGGGCAGCCGCTCTTCGTCGGTCAGCACCTCGAAGGCCAGGGTCAGCAGCGCATCGCCGGCCAAGACCGCGGTGGCCTCGTCAAACTCCACATGCACGGTCGGCTGGCCGCGCCGCAGGACGTCATCGTCCATGCAAGGCAGATCGTCATGAACCAGGCTGTAACAGTGGATCAGCTCGACCGCCGCGGCGGCCAGAACCGAGCGCGGCTTCGGGACCGCGAAGATGTCGGCACCGGCGATCACCAGGAACGGCCGCAGACGCTTGCCGCCACCCAGTGTGGCGTAGCGCATGGCCTGAAACAGACGTCCCTCCGGTCCCTCGGACGGACGCGGCAGCACGCGGTCGAGCTCCGCCTCGACGGCCTTGGCAGCCGCGCGCAACGCGGTATCGAAGGCGAGCGGGCTCAGGCTCACTCGATATCAGCCGGCTCGCTGCCGGTGGCTTCGCCCGCCGGGCCGATGACGATCCGCTCCACCCGCTCGCCGGCGGTCCTGAGCTTCTCCTCGCAGTGACGCTTGAGCTGACTGCCGCGGGTGTACATCTCGATCGAATTCTCCAGACCGACCTCGCCGCTCTCCAGCTGCTGCACGATCGCTTCGAGCGCGGCGATCGCCTCCTCGAAGCTGAGACGGCGGATCTCCTCGGGTAGCTCCTTCGCCTCGGCTCGCTCGGCCGGCTTCTTCTGCATGCTGATCCTTTCCCCGACCGGCGAGTTTAGGGACGCCGCCGGAACACGGCAAGCAGACCTTCAGGCGGCCATCAGCTCGCTCACGTGGCAGGAGACACTGCCGGCGAGCGCCTGCAGGTTGTAGCCGCCCTCCAAGGTCGAGACCAGGCGGCTGCCGGCATGGCGGCGGGCCAGCGCGACCAGCTCGCGGGTGAGCCAGGCGTAATCGTCCTCGACCAACTCGAGGTTGGCCAGGGGGTCGTTCTTGTGCGCATCGAAGCCGGCGGAGACCAACACCAGCTCGGGCCTGAAGTCGTCCAGGGCCGGCAGCAAAGCCTCGGTATATATCCTGCGGATCTCCGCAGAGCCGGCGAACGGCGGCAGCGGGGCGTTGAAGATGTTGCCGACACCACGGCTGGCGGCATCGCCGGTGCCGGGATAGAGCGGCGACTGATGCGAGGAGACGTAGACCAGATTGCGGTCGTCGCGGAACCGCGCTTCGGTGCCGTTGCCGTGGTGCACGTCAAAGTCGACCACGGCGATGCGCTCGATGCCATGCACGGAGCGTGCCTGCAGCGCGCCGATGGCAATGTTGTTGAACAGGCAAAAGCCCATCGGCCGATTGGGCTCGGCGTGATGGCCCGGCGGCCGCACGGCGCAGAAGGCGTTCTTCGCGCGGCCCTCGACGACGGCGTCGACGGCAGCCACCACGGCGCCGGCCGCCCGGTAGGCAGCCTCCAGCGATCCGGGCGTCATCATCGTGTCGGCATCCAGGTGTACCACGCCCGATGAGGGTGCCGCCGCCTCGAGTTGGGCGATGTAGGCCTCGGGATGGACGCGGACAATCGCCTCCTTGCCGGCGCGTGGCGCCTCGGCCCGTTGCAGCGCCTGAAACGGCTCGCCTTGCAGCGCCTGCTGCACCGCGCGCAGGCGGTCCGGGGATTCCGGGTGGCCGGTTCCGGCCAGATGCCCGGCGCAGGCAGCGTGGGTCAACAGCAGTGTCGACATTGTTCTCTCATCGGGTGGCTAGTCCCGCAGCATCCAGGAACTCGGCGATTGCCGCATTGAAGGCCTCGGGGCGTTCGAGATTGGCGAGGTGGCCGACGCCGTCGATGACGCGATAGCGGGCGTCCGCGATCTGCTCCGCCATCCGCTGCATTCCCTTGGGCGGTGCGATCGTGTCCTTTTCGCCGGCCAGCACCAGCGTCGGACAAGCGAGGGTGCCGAGATCCTCGCGCCGGTTGAAGCTGACGAGACAATGCGAGGCGGCCCTGTAAGTAGCGGCCGGAATCGCCGCCATCGAGGCGATGGCCCTGGCGATCGCTTCCGGCGTGGCATGGTCCTTGAACATGGCGGGCATGACTTCGGCCGCGAAATCCGCCGGTGCCAGGCCGCGGTCGAGCGGGGCCAGCCGTTCCGCCAGAAAGCGCCTCTGGAACTCGCCATCGGCGCTGCCGAAGCTGGCGCTGGTCGCCGACAGCACCAGGCCGTCAACCCGTTCCGGATGGCTCGCCGCCAACTCCTGCGCCACCATACCGCCCATGGAGTGCCCAACGAACACCGCGGCATCGAGCTCGAGATGGTCGAGCAGACCGACGAGCGACCGGGCGAGCAGGCCCCAGGTCATTTCCCCTTCCAGCGCCGAAGCGCCATAGCCGGGCATGTCCCAGGCGATCGCCCGCCAGCGCTCGGCGAACGCCGGCAGCTGCCAGTCGAAGCTGCGGCTACTGCCGCCGATACCGTGCAGAAAGACGAGCGCCCGCCTTCCCGACCCCTGCTCGATCCAGTGCGGCACCGTGCCCATGCCCGCCTGCCCCTCGCCGTTGGTCGCGCCCATCGCTGGGAAGCTAGCACCGCAGGCCGGACGTGGCGAGAGCGCCGCCGAATACCTTGTAAAGCGCCGGCCGAAGGGCGAGATTACAAGAACACGGACAAATCCGGGGAGGCCGGTCATGCGAGCTGTTCGCGCGCCGCTCCTGGCATTGCTTTTGCTGCTGGCGAGCTTGCCGGCGGCGGCACAGGACACGAGCAAGAAGGACGATTTCGAGCGCCTGGCCCGCGAGGCGGCGGAACGCATCGTCGCCGCTCTGCAAATCATGTTGCAGGCGATCCCGCAATACGAGCTGCCCGAGATCCAGCCCAACGGCGACATCATCATCCGTCGACGCCAGCCGCCTCCGGCACCGCCGAGGGAGAAGCCGACGCCGCCGGCCAATGGGCCGGACTCGACGGAAACCTGAAATCGGCTTAACGGGCGTTGCCTTGTTCGGCAGCGGCTTGGACGGCGCGGGCGTGAGCGGCCCAGTTCTGCGCCTCGACGAAAACCCGGGTGACTTCGGGAAATTCCGACTTGATGCGGCGCTCCATGGTCGTCACCAGCCGTTCCACCTCGACCGAGGAGAGCTTGTCGTCGAAATCGACACTCAAGTTGAGCAGAATGTCGCGCGGCCCCAGGTGCATGGTCAGCAACTCGTTGACCGCGAGCACGCCATCGGTGTCGCGAATCAGCGCCCGCAGTTTCTCCCGGGTCTCGCGGTGCGCGCTTTCGCCGATCAGCAGGCCCTTGGATTCGTAAGCCAGCAGGGCGGCCACCAACGCCAGGATCAGGCCGATGACGATCGAGGCGGCGGCGTCGAACGCCGGCCTCTGCGTCAGGTCGGCGAGCAGGATGCCGGCGAACGCGGCGACGAGCCCCAACATGGCGGCGCTGTCCTCGAACAATACCGTCAGCACGGTCGGGTCCTTGCTTTCCCGCAGCGCCTGGAAATAGCCCATCGCGCCCTTGATCTTGCGGAATTCCTGGAAGGCGATGCCCCAGGCCACGGCCTCGAAGGCGCAGGCGAGGCCGAGCACGATATAATTGACGAAGACGTTGCTCACCGGGCTCGGCACCAGCAACTTGTGCACGCCTTCATAGATCGAGATGCCGGCACCGACGGCGAAGATCAGGATGGCGACGACAAAGGCCCAGAAATAGATCTCCATGCCGTAACCGAAGGGGTGGCGCTCGTCGGGCGGCTGACGGCTCTTGCGCAGGCCGTGCAGCAGCAGGCCCTGGTTGCCGGTATCGACGACCGAATGGATGGCCTCGCTCAGCATCGCCGAGCTGCCGGTATAGCTGGCGGCGGCAAACTTGGTGACGGCGATCAGGCTATTGCCCACGAGTGCCGCGTAGATCACCTTCTTGGAGCTATGCTCGACCATCGGCATTCCCGCGGCGACAGGGTCCGGCAGCGGCGCGCCCGAGGCGCCGCGACCCCTAACAGGCAACACGCGCCAACCATCGGCGTCAACCGCTGCAAGAGGCCCTGTCGTCCAGGCACGAGGCCGCGCCGGCAACCGCACACGGCGGGCCGAAGAATCGGCTACACTGCCCCATGAGCGACCGTGCCGACGTCCCCGGCGGCCAGCACGCTGCCACGCTCGAGGCGGAAGTGCTGGCGATCGTCCGCGAGCTAGTCAGCGAAGTCCGGCACGACCGCGCCGGCGGCAAGCCGATCGGGCGCGACAGCCGGCTCGACCGCGACCTCGGGCTCGACAGCCTGGCCCGGACCGAGCTGCTGTTGCGGATCGAGCGGGCCTTCTCGATCGACCTGCCCGAGCGCGCGCTGAGCGAAATCGAGACGCCGGGCGAGTTGGCCCGCGCGGTCGGCCGACACGGCGTCGCCCGCAGCGACCGCGCACCGGCGGAACGCAAGCAAGGAGCCGTACCGACGGCCGAGCCCGCGCACGGCGCCGAGACGCTGACCGCCGCGCTCGACTGGCATGCCGCGCGCACGCCGCAGCGCCTCCATATCACCCTGATCGAGGGCGTCGACCAGGAGACGGAGATTTCATACGGCGCGCTCGCCAGCGCTGCACGGGCGCTCGCCGGCGGCCTGATCGAGAAGGGCCTCGCGCCCGGCGAGCGGGTGGCGCTGATGCTGCCGACCTGCCGCGGCTACTACGAGAGCTTCTTTGCCATCCTTTACGCGGGCGGCGTGCCGGTGCCGATCTACCCGCCGGTCAGGCTGTCGCAGATCGAGGATCATCTGCGCCGCCAGGCGCTGATTCTGAACAATTGCGAGGCACGGCTGCTGATCACCGTCGACGAGGCGCGCCGTGTCAGTGACTTCCTGCTGTCCCAGGTGCCGAGCCTGAGGGCGGTGGAAACGGTGGAACGGATCGCGCGGCGGCCGGAAACGAAGCTGCCTGTGCCGCCGCGGCCGGATGACCTTGCGCTGCTGCAGTACACCTCAGGCAGCACCGGCGATCCCAAGGGCGTGGTGCTGAGCCACCGCAACCTGATCGAGAACATCCGCGCGATGAGCGTGGCGCTCGAGGTCCGCGCCGAGGACGTTTTCGTCAGCTGGCTGCCGCTCTACCACGACATGGGCCTGATCGGCGCCTGGCTCGGCACGATGTACGCGGCGATCCCGCTGGTGGCGCTGTCGCCGCTGCACTTCCTGGTCCGCCCGCAAGCCTGGCTGTGGGCCATCCACCGTCACCGGGGAACCCTCTCGGGCGCGCCGAACTTCGCCTACGACCTCTGTGTCAAGCGCATTGCCGATGCCGATATCGAGGGTCTTGATCTGAGCTCGCTGCGGACCGTGGTGAACGGTGCCGAGCCGGTGCAGCCGCGCAGCATCCGCGCCTTCGTCGAGCGCTTCGCCAGCTACGGCTTTCGGCCCGAGGCCATGGCGCCCGTTTACGGCCTGGCCGAGAACTCGGTCGGCCTCACCTTCCCGCCTCCCGGCCGTCTGCCGCCGATCGACCGGGTCTCGCGGCGCGCCCTGCAGCGCGACGGCATCGCCCGTCCCGCCGCCGCCGCCGATCCGCAACCGCTGGAAATACCGGCCTGCGGCCGGCCGATCCCGGGGCACGAAGTGCGTGTGATCGACGAGGCCGGACGCGAGCTCGGCGAACGCCAGGAGGGCCTTCTGCAGTTCCGCGGCCCCTCCGCGACCAAGGGCTATCACCGGAACGAGGAGAAGACCCGCGAGCTGGTCGCGGACGGCTGGCTCAACAGCGGCGACCTCGCCTACATCGCCGATGGCGACATCTACATCACCGGCCGCCGCAAGGACATCATCATCCGCGCCGGCCGCAACCTCTATCCGCAGGAGATCGAAGCCGCGGTCAGCGAGATCGACGGCGTCAGGAAGGGCTGCGTCTCCGTCTTCGCCTCGCCCGACCCGGACAGCGGCGTCGAACGCCTGATCGTGCTGGCCGAGACGCGCCTGCCCGGCGGCGAGGCCCGCGCGCGCATCCGCACGCGCATCGAAGAGGTGACGCAGGCGCTGACCGACCTGCCGCCCGATGACGTCGTGCTGGCGCCGCCCAACGCGGTGCCCAAGACCTCGAGCGGCAAAATCCGCCGCGATGCTTCGCGCCGGCTTTACGAGAGCGGCCGCATCGGCGCCGGCCAACGGATGCTGTGGTGGCAATTGGCGCGGATGTCGGTGATCGGCTGGGCCGAACGCCTGCGCCGCAGCCTGCGGCTCGGCGCCAGCATCGCCTATGCCGGCTACTGGTGGGCGCTGCTGCTGCTGTTCGCCATGGTGGTCTGGCCGCTGGTGGTGATCCTGCCCGGGGTGCGGCTGTGCTGGGCCGTGGCGCACGGCGCCACCCGCGCCCTGCTGAGGCTGATGGGCATCAGGATCACTATTGACGGCCTGGAACGACTGCGCGCGTTCAAGGGCATCATCGTCATCAACCATTCGAGCTACGCCGACGCCCTGGTGCTGGCGGCGGCGCTCGACGGTCCGATCTCGGTGGTGGCCAAGAAAGAGCTTGGCCGCCAAGTCATCGCCGGGCTGTTCCTGTCCAAGCTGGCGACGATCTATGTCGACCGCTTCGACCCCGAAGGCGCCAAGAAAGACGCCGCCAGAGTGCGCGCCGCCGCCGCCGCGGGGCGGCGGGTGGTGTTTTTCCCGGAAGGCACGCTGAGGCGCATGCCGGGCCTGCTGCCGTTCAAGATCGGCGCTTTCGCCATCGCCGCCGAAGTCGGCGTGCCGGTGCTGCCGGTGGCCTTCCGCGGCGTTCGCTCGATCCTGCGCGACGGCGGCCAGTGGTTCCCGCGTCACGGCTCGGTCGAGGTCCACATCGGCCAGGAGATCCGGCCCGATGGCAGCGATTTCCAAGCCGCCCTGCGGCTGCGCGACCGGGCCCGCGCCCAGCTGCTGGCGCTGACCGGCGAGCCCGACCTGGGCACCGAAATCGTCGATCAGCGCGAGCAGGCGGCCGATTAGCGCGGTCGCTCGCGGATGATTTGGCGCCCGGCCCAAGCGGCAAGGGCATAGCAAGCCACCGCCGTCGCCATCACCCAGACCAGGCCCAAGGTCATCGCCAGCAACTGCGCCAGCACGGCACTGGCAACCGAGGCGAAGCCGTTGACGCCCCAGGCCCAGGGTACGAAGTCCGGCTTGCGTTCACGCAAGGGGGCAAACACCAGGGGAAACGGCAGTCCCATCGCCAAGCCGAGCGGCGCGATCGCCAGCAGCGCGGCGGCGAGCCTGAACGGCGGCCACAGCCCGCCGGTGGCTTCGGCGAAGACCGGCAACAACAGGATATGCAGGCCCGCGGCCAGGCCGATCAGCAGCACGGCGCCGTTCAGCGGTCCGAGCCGGCGGCCCCGCAGCAACGCTTCGAAGCGCGGCGCCAGGCCGCTGCCGATGCCGGCGGAGACCAGGAAGGCCGCCAGGACCGCGGCCACGGCATAGAGCGGATGGCCGAGGACCAGGACGAAGCGCTGGATGCTGGCGATCTCGATCAGGAGAAAGCCGGCCCCGATGGCGGCGAAAAACAGCACCGCCCGTCGCTGACCGGCGAGGCCGGCCCGCAGCCTCGCACTCAGCGACAACGGCAACAGGATCAGCAGGGTGCTCAGCAACACCGCCTGCAGCAAGGTCGCCACCAGGATCAGGTGCCCCCAGTCGAGCATCACAGCACCGCCTTCGCGACTGATGCGCCAGACCTCCGGCAGCCCGCGCCAGGCGAAAAAGTCGGCGGCATAGGGGCGGTCGTCACGGGCCGGCCGCAGGTCGAACGGATACTCGTTCAGGAAAGGGTCCGCCGCCGCGGCGCGGCCGAGCAGGGCGCTGGCGCCGTCGTAGAGAACCGGCGCGCTCAGGATGTTGATCCGGTTCGCCTCCGCGCGCGGCAGGCCCGGATAATAGGCGAGGTCGAAGCCGCGCGCCCGGGCGAAAGCCCTCAGCCGGCCGATGTCGGCAGCATCGAGCGGGCTGCGCTTCACCAGCAGCGTCGCCGTGCCCCAGCCGCGGATCACGGCCAGATGCGCGCCCGGCCGGGCAGCGCCCCGATACGCCAATGCGTCGCGCGCGGTCGCGATCAGCTTCAGCGTGTCGCGCGGCGGCAACTTCAACGGGCTGGTGACGGCGATGAGCCCGTCCGGCTGCAGGCGCGCCAGATAGGCGGCGAAGGCCTCGACGGTATGGGCGTAGCTCTCGCCCAGGCCGTGCGCCGCGGTCCCTGCCCCGGCAGCGATCGGCGGCACCACGATCAGCTCGTAGCGTTGGCCAGTGCGGGCGACAAAGGCCCGGGCCTCGCCCAGCCGCACCGTGACTTCCGGCCGCTGCAGGATGCGGCCGGCGAAGTCGGCGTGGATCTGTTCGATGAGCCGCAGCCGGTTGGCGTCGAGCTCGATCACCTCGACGCGTCGGGCGCGATGAAAGATCGCCCGCAGCACGTCCTCGCCGCCGCCGAGTCCGAGCACCAGGACGCTGGGCTGCGACCTCAGGTGATAGGGCAGCGCCGCCGTACCGGCGTCGAGATAGGCCAGCGGCTCCGGCCTGCCGTCGAAGCGGCTGATCGCCGCCAGGCTGTCGCCGTCGGCGTAGAGCGCCAGCTGCTCCGGCGGTATCGCTGGCGACATCAGGCTCAGCCCGGGGGCGTGGCGCAACGGCACCACCGGGCTCTCGACCACGTGCAGGTCGGCCAGCGGCCCCGAAAGCGCGGAGACGACGCGCGCCTCGGGCCGCAGCAGCATCTGCGACAGTCCCTTGTAGGGCGACACCGGCAGCGGCATCAGCGCTGTCGGCAGCACTGCGGCGGCGGTCAGCACGACCACGCCGGCGCGGCGCCGGCCGCTGCCGCCGACCAGCAGCGCCGCCAGCAACGCCAGGGCGGCGCTTGCCGCCAGCGCCGCCTTCGGGGCCAGGAAGAAAAGCGCCACGATGACGGCAACCGCACCCGCCCCGGCACCGAGCAGATCCTGCCGGTAGATCCGCGCCACCGGCTCGGCAAAGGCGGCCAGGGCGAGGCCAAGGCCGACCGCGGCACAGAAGAACGGCACGGCGAAGAGCAGATAGATCAGGCCCAGCCAGAGCAGCTGCGAGGGTTCCCAGAAGATGGCCAGGGCGTTGAACGGCAGCCGTGTCGCCAGTTCCACCGCGGCGACGGCGCTCAGCGCGAAGGCGATGGCGGCAACAGCGAAGCCGCTCTCGGCGCGGCCGCCGAGGCGCCGGCCGGCCAACGCCAGGAATGTGCCGCTGGCGCCATAGCCCAGGAGCGCCAGGCTGATCACCATGTAGGCGAAATGATGCCAGTGGGCGATCGCCAGGATGCGGGTCAGCAGGACTTCGTACGACAGCGCCGCGGCCGCCAGAAACGAGACCGCCCAGAGCCGCAACGCCGCCTCAGTGGCCGCCGGTCAGGGGCACGAAGCGCACCGGCAGCAGTTGGCGCGAGGTAACCTGGCCGTCGGCTTGCTTCTCGACCAGCACGAGATGCTGGAAAGTGTAGCCGCCGCCGCCGACCGGTATCACCATGCGGCCGCCCGGCTTCAGCTGCTGCACCAGCGGCGGCGGCACGTGGCTCGCTGCCGCCGTCACCAGGATCGCGTCGAAGGGCGCGGCCTCGGCCCAGCCGTAATAGCCGTCGCCGAGCCGGCTCTCGATCGCAGCGAGGCCAAGGCGGTCGAGACGCCGGCGCACCGCCTTGGCCAACGGCTCGATGATCTCGATGGTGTAGACCTTGGCGCCGATCGCAGCCAGTACGGCGGCCTGATAGCCGGAGCCGGTGCCGATCTCCAGCACCACATCGCCGGGCCTGACGCCGGCGAGGTCGGTCATCAGGGCGACGACGAAGGGCTGCGAAATGGTCTGGCCGTGGCCGATCGGCAGCGGCCGGTCCTCGTAGGCCTGCCTGGTCCATCCCGGTGGCACGAACTCGTGCCGCGGCACCCGGCGCATCGCCTCCAGCACCGGCGCCTGCAAGGTGCCGCCGGGCACCGCCTCGTCGGCGCGGAAGGCGTGACGTTCGATGATGCGGACCATCTCGTGCCGGGCCGCCTCGTGGGAATCCTGGGCGCGAGCGACGGTGAGCGCCAGAAGCGCCATGGCCAGCCCCGCCGTCACTGATCGCCGCAGCCGCCGCACGGCGTCAGCCGGACGCCGACGGATCCCGCGGCGCGATCCCGCCCAGAATCATGTCGACCAGCTCGCGGGCAATCTCGCCTGCCGTAAGGCGCCCCGGCCGGTACCATTCCACCGACCAGTTCAAGGCGCCCAGGATCAACATGCGGATCGCCGGCAGGTCCACTTCGGCACGGATCTCGCCGCGCGCCTGCGCCTGCTCCAGCAGGCCGCGCCAGAAGGCGCCGTAATGGCGGTGATGGCTCAGGTGCCGCTCGCGGACGTCGGGCGGGACCTGATTGATGATGCGCACGTTGGCGGCGCTATAGGCCTCGTGCTGCAGCATGCTGGAGAGATGCGCCTCGAGCGCCGCCAGCAGGCGGGTGCGGAAATCGGCGGTCGCCGGCAGCGCGTCAATGGCGGCGGCGACCGCTTCGCTGACCTGCTTGACCCCGAGCGCCAGCACTTCCTCGGCCAGCTGCTCCTTCGAAGCGAAGTGATAGTAGAGGCTGCCGGCCTGCGTCGCCGCCAGCTCGGCGATATCACTCAGCCGCGCCGCCGTGTAGCCCTTGGCCCGGAAGGTCTCGGCCGCGGCGTCCAGGATGCGGCCGCGCGTCAGGTCCGACTTCTTGAGCCGCCGCGCGCCGTCGTCGTCGATCACGTCCGCCATCTGGACTGCCCGTTCAGCCGCACTTGCTTTTCTAACTGCGGTTAGGCTAACCGCCGGCGGCGTTCGAGACAAATCGTCATGATAAAACCTAACGATCGTTAGAATCTTTCTTGACCGGCCCGGACGCGCATGCGAGGTTCGGCCGTGGTCACAGCGCCGCCGGCGGCAGCGGGGCCGGCCGGCAACGGGAGGACCGGCAATGCATGTCGGCATGAGCGCCTTTTTCCAGAACCTGACGGACGGGCGAAGCGACCGCGAGGTCTATCAGCACGAGCTATCGATGGCCGACCTGGCGGAACCGCTGGGTTTCGATTCCATCTGGTCTGCCGAGCACCACTTCGACGGCTATACCATGTGCCCGTCGGTGACGCAGTTCCTGACCTACATGGCCGGGCGCACCCAGCGCGTCCAGCTCGGCTCGATGGTGGTGGTCCTGCCCTGGCACGAGCCGGTGCGGGTGGCCGAGGAACTGGCGGTGCTGGACCAGGTGTCAGGCGGCAGGACCCTGTTCGGCATGGGCCGGGGCCTCGGCCGCATCGAGTTCGAGGGCTTCCGTGTCGCCATGGGCGAGAGCCGCGAGCGCTTCGTCGAATACGCGCAGGCGGTGCTGACGGCACTCGAGACCGGCGTCATCGAGTATGACGGCACCTACCTGAAGCAGCCGCGCAAGGCGATCCGCCCCGCCCCCTACGCGAGCTTCCGCGGCCGCTGCTACGCCGCGGCGGTATCGCCGGAAAGCGCGCGCATCATGTCGCGGCTCGGCGTCGGCCTGCTGATCATCGCCCAGAAGCCCTGGGAGAAGACGCTGGAAGAGCTGGAGATGTACCGCCGCTTCTATCGCGAGGAGAACGGTACCGAGGCGCCGAAGCCGCTGATCGTCAGCTTCATCGCCTGCCACGGCGACCCGGCCAAGGCTGCCGAAATGCACGAGAAATACATCCGCGGCTACAGCCGCTCGGCCCTCAACCACTACGAGTTCCACAACGCCGGGCTGGCCGATATCAAGGGCTACGAATACTACGGCGCCCTGGCCAAGAACATCGAGAAGCACGGCCTGGAGAGCTTCGTCAACTTCCTCGCCGACCTGCAGGTCTGGGGCACCCCGGACGAGGTCACGGCGCGCCTCATCGACTACATCGAGAAGATCGACGGCGCCGGCGTCATCGGCGTCTTCAGCTATGGCGGCATGCCGGCCGAACTCGCCAAGCACAATATCCGCCTGTTCGCCGAAAAGGTCCTGCCGCGGCTGAAGGCGCACGAGACCGGAGTCGCGCTCGGGGCGTCCGGGCCCGTCAACGTCGCCGCCGAATAGCTCGGCTCAGGCCGGCGCGGCCGCGCGCACACGAGCCGCCGCCGCCGACTGCCCCAACCGTTCAAGGACGCGGGCGTGGCTCGCCCGGCTGGACGCGCTTCTCGGCCTCTGCTGCACGCGCTCGGCCAGCAGCGCACGGGCGAGATCGAGGCGCTCGGCGCGCAGCGCCGCCTCGATCAGGAACTGATTGAAGACGTCGCGCTGGGCCCAGGAGCCGCCGATCTCGACGATCCTCGGGCGCAGCCGCCGCAATGACTCGATCGCCGCCTCGTAATCGCCCTTGGCGAAGGCCAGCAGCGCGCGGGCCAAGGGCACGCCGACGCGGCCGCCGAGCAGCGCCTGATCGTTGTGCCGGCGGGCCGCGTTGGCTTCGAGCCCGGCCAACAGCCGCTCGGCCTCGTCGAAACGCCGGGCGCCGGCCAGCGACATCATGTTGTGCACGTCGTTGAAGCCGAGCACGTGGTTGCCGATCCACTTCGCCGCCTGCTCGCCCAGGGCCTGCCAGCGCGGACCGACGTCGACGCCCTGGAACTCCAGGCGCCAGAGCATCGACGAGGCGTTGAAGATGTCGGAGTAGACATCGCTCGGCACGGCATAGAAGGCACGGTCGTAAAGCTCGAGCACCCGGTCGAACTCGCGGCGCTCGCAGTGGTACATCGCCAGGTGCCACCAGAGATGCCCTTTGAAGGGATTGCGCCCCTCCCAGTGGTCCAAAGGCCGGGTCAGCCACTCGACACCCTCGGCGTGACGCTCCTGCATCTCCAGCACGTGCGCGACCGCGTGCACCGCCCATAAGTCGTCGCCGTTGCGCGCCACCGCCTCGCGTCCCTTCGGCTCGGCGGCGGCGTAATCGCCGCATTCCTCGAGCGCGAAGCAGTACATGCCGAGGACGTTGCCAAAGCCGGGCAGGCCCGGATCCCAGGCCTCGTGGACGCCGGCGGCCGCGGCACGCATGGCCTGGGCCTGGCCCGACCAGAATTGAATCCCGTGCTGCAGGCGCAAGGCCAGCAGGTCGGTCGGATGCGCGATCAGGATGTCGTCCCAGATGGCACAGGCCTGCTCCAGGGCGCCGGCCTGCCAGGCCTTCAGCGCGGCGATGTGGCGCTGCTCGCGCGGGCTCGCGGTTGCCGCGCGGCGCTCGGCCTCGGCCAGGGCGCCGGCAATCTCGCCGGCGACGGCATTGCTGAAGAACAGGCTGAAGAAGTAACCCTTGAGGCAGTGGCCGAAGGCGAACTCGGGGTCGGCGGCCAGGCACTCGCCGAGTCGGTCGGCGGCGCTCAACCTGTATTCGAGAAAGTCCTGGACCGTCGCATCGAAGGCCGCAGCGGCGGCCGCACTGTCGGTGCTCAGGCTCAAGCCGCGGAGATCGGTCTGCAAAGCGCATTCTCCTGACAAGGGCACATTTCAGGTGAAGTGTAGGAGCGTGCCTGCGGCCTGTCTAACGCCGCCGGCCGGCGCTCAGCGCCGGTCGCCGCGGCGCTGTCTGGGGCGTTCGATAGTCTCGGCCAGTGCCTGGCGGCCTTCGGGCGGCAGTTTCGCGGCCATCTCGGCCATGGCCTGGTGCATCGCCTGGTGGGCCTCGCCGGCATGGCCGCGCAACTTCGTCAACGCCGCCTCCAGCTCCTCGGGCGCGAAGGGCTCGGCGCGAAGCGCCGTGCCGGCCTGACGGCGGGCCTCGCGGATGCCCTGGATCGCGCCTCGGATCTCGGCGCGATGACGTTCCACGGCTTGGCGCGCCACCTCCCGCGAAGCCTGCGGCAGATGGTCGACGAAGCGGCCAAGGTGAAAGCGCATCGGCGCCGCCCTTTCGGACTCGGGGCCGCGGCGCCAGTCCTCCAGCCATTGGCCGGCGTAAAGGCCGCCCAGGAACAGGTTCACCGCCAGCGAGGCAATCAGCAGATAGCCGAGGCGCCTGGATGTGGGCATGCTCAATTGCTCTCCTCCGCTTCCAGGGTGTCCGTGGCGAAACCGATGGCGGCGATATCGACCACCACGATCTCGTCTTCGGGCGGCAGCAGGGTGCCGCTCGTGCCCAGGCCGAAGCCCAGAATTGCCGCCAGCGCCAGAACGGCCAGCGGCTGCCAGGACGGCAGCGGGCCGAAGACGAGCCGCCACCACCCGGGCGCCGCCGCGGGCTTGGGCCGGGCGGCCAGGACGGCGCCGCGGAGCGCCGCGCTCGGGCGTTGTTCCGGCCCCTGGTCGAGCACCGAATCGAGCGCCGCGGCGGCGGCCAGCAGCGCCCGCGCCTCGGCCGAGCGGTCCCGCAAGTCCGACGCCGCCCGGCCCTCGGCCGCCGGCCAGCGCGACGGCGCCGCGCCGTGGGTTTCCAGCAGCTGGCGAAATCGCTCCAGGCTCATCTCGGCAGTCATCACGGCTCTCCCAAGAGATCGGGCAGGTCCTTGGCAAGACTGCGGCGGAGCTGGCGGCGGCCACGTGCCAGCAGGCTTTCCAGGGCCTCGATGCTGATCGCCATCACCGCGGCGGCCTCGATGTTGCCGAGTTCCTGGTAATGGCAAAGGCTGACGGCCAATCGCTGCCGCTCCGGCAGCTGCAGCAGTGCCGCCTCGACCAGGCGGGCGATATCGCGGCGGTGCAACTCGGCCGCCATGCCCGGATCAAGCGGCTCCGGCGCCGCCTCGAACCCGACCTCGCGCCGCCGCCGGAGAAGATCGATGCAGCGGTTCCCCGCCACCTTGTAGAGCCAGGTGGCAAGACGGGCGCCGCCCGGCTGCCAGCGCGCCGCCTGTTGCCAGAGCGCCACGAAGGTGTCCTGGGCCACGTCCTCGGCGTCGCTGGCACTGCCGAGCATGCGGCGGGCGAAGGCGACGATACCCGCCAGATGACGCTCGACCAAAGCCCTGGCCGCCTCATCATCGCCCTCGGCCACGCGCGCCAGCAGCGCATCGTCGCTGGCCCCGCCGCATGGCATTGCCGGTCCGCAGGACCAGTGCCGGTGCTAGCGGCGATGGTGCCGCTTGCGCCCCTCGCGCATCTCGTCCGGGGTGATGGCGCCGTCGCCGTCGGCGTCGAGACGGGCCCAGAAGCGGTCGGCGCGCTGGGCCAGCTCGTCCTGGCTGATGACGCCGTCACCGTCCGCATCCAGGGCCTTGAAGCGGGCTTGGCGGTGCAGCTGGCGGCGCAGCTCCTGATATTCCAGCATTTCCTCGAAGTTCAGCTTGCCGTCGCCGTCGAGATCAGCCTCCGCGAACAGAGCCTGCCGGCGGGCGTCGGACTCCTGGCGCGAGATCATGCCGTCGCCGTCGGTATCGAGCTGCTGCCAGATGTACTGGTGGAAGCGTGACTTGCCGCTGCTCTCCTCGGCAAAGGCCGGCGTGGCCAGGGCGATGGCGAGGCTGGAAACGATCAAGGCAATTCGCATGGACGACCTCCTCATGGGTCGGTGGCTCTCCCTCAACCCCTTACACGGCGCAGCCCGGCATTTCCGTCGCCCGCGGACGAAAAAATCAGGCCCTCGCCGCCCTCACGCCTCGCCGAGGTAGTCCATGGCCGCCTGCAGGCCGCCGCGGGCGAAGGGGACGCGGTTGGCGGCCAGGCTCAGCTCGACCCCGGCGAGCGCCCCCAGCACCATCGGTTCGTTCAAGTCGCCCATGTGGGCGAAGCGGAAGACGCGGCCGTTGAGGTGCCGCAGACCGGCCCCCAAGGCGACGCCGAAGCGGTGCTCGGCGGTGCGCCGCACGGCCTCCGCGTCATGCCCCTCGGGCAGCAGGATCGAGGTGATCGAGTTGGAATGCTCCCTCGGGTCGAGCGAGAAGATCTCCGGTCCGCCGTCCCGGCCCCAGGCGCGGATCGCGCGGCGCGCCGCCTCGGCGAGCCGCTGGTGGCGGGCGAAGACGGCTTCCAGCCCCTCCTCGAACAGCATGCGCAGGGATTCCTGCAGGCCCCAGATCAGGTGCACCGGCGAGGTCGAGGGGAAGCGCAAGCCGCCGTCCGGATCGCGCAGCTCGTTCCAGTCCCAGTAGCTGCGCGGCATCCGCGCCGACTGTGCGGCGTGCGCCGCCTTCTCGCTGACGCCGAGAAAGCTCATGCCAGAGGGCAGCATCAGGCCCTTCTGCGAGCCGGAGACGGCGAGGTCGACGCCCCACTCGTCCATCCGGAAGTCGATCGAGGCCAGCGAGGAGATGGTGTCGACCATGTAGAGCGCCGGGTGCCCGGCGGCGCGGATCGCCCGGCCGATCTCGCCGCAGCGGCTGGCCACCCCGGTCGAGGTCTCGTTGTGGACGACGCAGACCGCCTTGATCTCGCGAGCGGTATCTTCGGTGAGACGCGCCTCGACGGCGGCCGGATCGACGCCGTGGCGCCAGTCGCCGGGCAGGTCCTCGACCTGGAGGCCCAGTTCGACGGCGATTTCGCGCCAGAACATCGAAAAGGCGCCGGTCTCGCCGATCAGCACCCGGTCGCCGGGCGACAGCGTGTTGACCATCGCCGCCTCCCAGGCGCCGCGCCCGGCCGAGGGGTAGGCGTAGACCGTGGATTCGGTCTTGAAGACCCGTTTCAGACCTTCGAAGATCTCCGCTTCGACCGGCTGGAAACGGGTGCTCTTGAAGTCCACCGCCGGGCGGTGCATGGCGTTCAGGATCCGGTCCGGGATGTTGGTCGGCCCGGGGATGGCGAGGAACTGTCGGCCTCTGAGTGCGGTCATTTCCGGTCTCGTCCTCGGGCGTCAGTAGCGCTGCTCGGGCAGGCGCAGCAGCGGGAAGGCACTGAAGACGTCCGGCGGCACCACCGGCGCGGCCGGACGCAGGTAGCTGGGATTGAGCTCGGCCACCGAGGTGGCGCCCAGCAGACCCATGGCGCGGATCATCTCGTCCTCGATCAGCTCGAAGGCGCGAACGACGCCCTCGGCGCCGGCCGCGGCCAGCGCCGCCACCATGAGCCGCCCCATCGCCACCAGATCGGCCCCCAGGCAAAGCGCCTTGACCACGTCCGTGCCCCGTTGAAAGCCGCCGTCGATGATGATACGGGCCTTGCCGGCCACCGCCTCGGCCATTTCCGGCAGCACCGCGAGCGTGCCTTCCATGTGGTCGAGCTGGCGGCCGCCGTGGTTGGAGACGTAAACGATCTCGGCGCCGTGCTCGACGGCGAGCCTGGCGTCCTCCGGGTGGGCGATGCCCTTGATCGCCAGCGGCATGTCGTGCTTGTCCTTGAAACGCTTGATCTTGTCCCAGTCGAACGAGGCCTGTTGCTCCATGCCTGAGCGGTTGCGCGCCCAGCGCTTGACCCAGCGGTTGGCCAGGTCGCGCTCGCGCCGGCTGTAACGCTGCACGTCGACGGTGATGCAGAAGACCTTGTAGCCGTGGTCCCGGGCGCGGCGCACGTGATCGTCGACGAAGGCGTCATCGCCGCGGACGTAAAGCTGGAAAATCTTGAAGTTGTCGGCGGCCTGCGCGGTCTTCTCCAGGCCCGGCTGCGAGACCGAACTGTGGATGCTGATGGCGCCGAACTCGGCCGCCGCCTTAACCACCGAGGCGCCGCCGCCCTCCTCGAAGGTCTCGAGCGAGCCGACCGGGGCGAAGGCGACCGGCAACCGAAGTTTCTCGCCGAAAAATTCGGTCGAGCAGTCGACCTTGCTGACATCGCGCAGCACCCGCGGGCGGAAGGCGACGGAATCGATGGCTTGGCGGTTGCGCTTCACCGAGGTCTCGGTCTCGGTGGCGCCGTACAGGTAGTCCCAGGCGTTCTGCGACAGGTTGATCCTGGCCGCGGTGATGAGCTCGTGCAGATTGAGGAAATGCGTCTTGACGTCGTACATCTTAACAATGGTCCCGGGTGATGGCCGGTGCAGCGCCAGCGGCCGTAAGTGTAAAGCCAATTCGGGGGCCCTCTTAGCAGAAACCCCGGTGCCTGGGGAGGGCACGCCGCCAGCCGGGCGCCGGGCGGCAAGCGGCCGCCCCGGCAATAACGGATATATACCCATTTGGGGGATGCAGGGAGGTTCGCAAAGCCGATATCCTCGTCCTCGCAAGACCCGGAACCGCGGGGAGGAATTGCCACATGCAATACCCTGAGGCCTGCCTAAAGCTTTGGCGCAAAGAGCACCGCTGCCGCGTGGAGGAAATCTCGCCCGGCGCGGCCCGCGTGCGCTCGGATCAGGTCGAGCAGTTGCCGGAAGGCGCTGAAGTGATGCTTGAGATTCCCGGTTACGGACCGGTGCCGGCGGAGGTCGTGCAGCTGGCCGACAATGCCATTGGGCTGTTGTTCCTGCACGATGCCGCTTCGCGCAAGACGATGCAGACCTGGCTCGCCGCGCGGCGGGCGGGCGGCTCGGCCCGGTCGCGCCTGCACTGACCGGCGCGGGCGCCGGCGGCGGCGATTCGTGCCGGGCGGCGTTCATGTTAAGCTTGGCCGCGGCACCGGGCCCGCGGCCCTGCGGGCGCGGCCCCGGGCCGGCATGAGGAGCCCGCGATGGCCGACGTCTCGCCGCTGTGGCCTGCCACGCTGCATCATTTCCGCCTGAACGCCGCCGCGCCCGCGGCCTTGATCGATTTCTACCGTCAGGGCCTGGGCATGACGGCGGTGCCGATCGGCGATAAGTTGTGGCATTTGGCCGGGCCCGAGCGGCGCCTTTTGATCGGCAAGGGCGAACCGGAGACGGTGAGCTACACCGCCTTCGCCATCGATGATGCCGACCGGCTGACCCGCCTCGAGCGCCACGTTTCGGACCACGGCATCGCCATCGAGGAGAACCCGAGCCCGCTGTTCGGCAACGCCGCCTTCTCGATCCGCGATCCCGACGGCCAGCGCCTGGTCTTCGGCGTGCCGCCGGAGGGGCTCGACGCCGAGGCGCCACGGCAGGGCCTGGCCGGACGCACCCAGCACATCGTCTTCGCCACCAGCCGCCTGCCGGAAATCCGCGCCTTTTATCGCGACCACCTGGGTTTCCTGCTCTCGGACGAAGTGGTAGCCGACGACGGCGTGGCGACGGCGGCCTTTTTCCGCTCCGACCGCGAGCATCACTCCTATGCCGCCTTCCGAGCCGGGACCCAGCGCTACGACCATCACGCCATGGAGGCCGGCAGCTGGAACGACCTGCGCGACTGGGCCGACCACTTCGCCAAGATGCGGGTGCCGATCTGGTGGGGGCCGGGGCGGCACGGGCCGGGCAACAACCTTTTCATCATGGTCCGCGACCCGGAGGGCAACCGGATCGAGCTCTCGGCCGAGCTGGAGCTGATGGAACCGGAGGCAACCCATCGCGCCTGGCCGCACGAAGACTATACGCTGAACCTGTGGGGCAGCGCCTGGATGCGCAGCTGAAGCGCCCCAGTGCTCCGCTTTCCGCTGTACATACTGTCGCTGCTGGCCAGCCTGCTGGCGGCGGCGGATCTCGGTGCCGGCGAGCGATTCATCATCGTCGCCTCGACCACCTCGACGCAGAACTCAGGCCTTTTCGACCACCTGTTGCCGCAATTCAGCGCCGGTACCGGGATCGCCGTACGGGTCGTCGCCGTCGGCACCGGCCAGGCCCTGAGGATTGCCCGCAACGGCGATGCCGACGTGCTGTTCGTGCACCACAAGCCCTCGGAAGAACGCTTCGTCGCCGAGGGCTTCGGCGTGCGCCGCTACGAGGTCATGTACAACGACTTCGTCATCGTCGGCCCGGCGGGCGACCCGGCGGGAATCCGGGGCCTTGCCAGTGCCGCGGCCGCGCTGGCCAGGATCGCCGCGGCCAAGGCCGCCTTCGCCAGCCGCGGCGACGACAGCGGCACCCACAAGACCGAGCGCGACCTCTGGCGGCGGGCGGGCATCGAGCCGGCCGCCGCCTCGGGCGGCTGGTACCGCGAGCTCGGGTCCGGCATGGGGGCAACGCTGAACACCGCGGCCGGCCTGCCGGCCTACGCGCTCAGCGACCGCGGCACCTGGATCTCGTTCAAGAACAAGCAGGACCTCGAGATCCTGGTCGAGGGCGAGCCCGGCTTGTTCAACCAGTACGGCGTCATCCTGGTCAACCCGCAGCGCCATCCGCACGTCCGGGCCCGGGACGGCCAGGCCTTCATCGACTGGCTGATCGGCGCCGCGGGCCAGAAGGCGATCGCCGCCCACCGGCGCGACGGCCAGCAGCTGTTCTTTCCCAACGCCCGGGGCGGCGGGCCGAGCTGAACGGCGCCGCCGGCAGGCCAGTCAGTGCGGCTTGAAAGCGGGCATGACCTCGTGGGTCAGCACGCGCAGGCTGTTCATCACCTGCGCTTCGCTCAGCCGGCCGCCGGCGTTGAGCTCCATGACCACACCATCGATGCCAAGCTCGTCGCGCCAGGTGTTCAGGCGGTCGATCAGCTGGCCGGAATCGCCGAAGGCGACGCGACTCTCGAGGATATCCTCGTAGGTCAGCGCCGCCAGGCGGGCGGCGACCTTGTCGCGGCCGCCGCTGCCGCCCGCCTTCTCGGCGCCGAGCCGCGCCAGCAGCTCGGCCTGGCGGCGGAAATAATAGACGATATTATCCTTCGGCTCGTCGTAGGCCGCCTTGGCGGTGTCGGCGGCGTAGACCGGAACGCGCAGGTAGCAGCTGCTCTCGCCCTGGTGCCCGGCGGCCCGCCAGGCCTGGCGGTAGCGGTCCAGGCTGTCGCGCAGCTGGCCCAGGCCATCGCCGCGCAGCCCGACGAAAAGCGGCAGGCCGAGCTTGGCCACCTTCTCGAAGGTCGCCGCCGAGGTCGCCGCCATGCGCATCGGCGGATAGGGCCGCTGCAACGGCTGCGGCACCACCAGCGCGTTCTCGACCTGGTAGTACTTGCCGTGGAAGCTGAAAGGCTCGCCCCGCCAGGCCTGGCGCAGGATCGTCAGCGCTTCGTCGAAGCGGCCCTCGCTGTCGGCGTAGTCGATGGCATAGCTGTTGTAGGAGTTGACGAAGCCGCTGCGGCCGATGCCGAACTCGAAGCGGCCGCCGCTGATCTGGTCAAGGCTGGCCACCTCCTCGGCGACACGCAGCGGGTTGGTCAGCGGCAGCACGTAGACGGCAAGCCCGACGCGGATGCGCTCGGTACGCCCGGCGATGGCGCTCGCCGTGACGATCGGCGAGGACAGCACCGAGCGGTCGGGCGTGAAGTGGAATTCGGCGAGCCAGATGCAATCAAGGCCCCAGGCCTCGGAAGCATCGACCAGCGCGAAGGCCTCGCGGAAAGCGTCTTCGGCGCTGCCGCCGTCGCGCAGGCCGAACTCCATGAAACTGCCGAAATGCATGGCCGAACCTTAGACCCTGGCGGAATCTTTGGGGAGTGAGAATATTCGCAAATCCGCCAGCCCGGTCCTCGCCCCGGCGCCATAGGCTGGCCCGCCGCTAGGCCGAGGCGGATTTGGCTTCGACCAGCGCCGCCGCCTGCTCCAGCGCCTGCTGCCGGCTCAGGCGCCAGTGGCTCTCGGGCAGCCGCCGGGTGATGCCGAGCCGATCCATGTTGTGCGCGATCGCCGGCCGCACGCCGACTACGTAGATTTCCTTGTGCTGGGAGCGGACCTGGGTGATCACGTCCTCGATGGCGACCGAAGCACTGCTGTCCATGAAGTTGACATCGCTCATGTCCAGCACCAGCGCGTCGTAGGTGTTGACCGTGGCCAGCCGGCGCACCATGCCCTTGGCCGAACCGAAGGTGAAGGGGCCGCTCAAATGATACAGGATGACCCGGCCGCCGGCGCGCTCCAGCGCCAGCCGCTCGGCCTCGGCAAGTGCGCCGTCACCGCCATCGAGGCTGATCGCCTTGATGTTGGCGAGTTGCAGTTCGGACATCCGCTTGACCAGCAGCAGGCTGGCGGCGACGACGCCGACGGCGACCGCGGTGATCAGGTCGATGAAGACCGTCAGCGCCAGCACCACGCCCATGATGATGACGCCGGCGCGCGGCGCCCGGTGCAGACGCCCGACATAGGGCCAGTCGATGATGTCGATGCCGACCTTGATCAGGATGCCGGCCAGCACCGCGTGCGGAATGTGCTCGGCAAGCCCGCCCAGGCCGAGCACGATGGCGAGCAGCACCAGCGCGTGCAGGGCGCCGGAAATCGGCGTGCGACCGCCGGTGCGCACGTTGATCACCGTGCGCATGGTGGCGCCGGCGCCCGGAATGGCGCCGAACAGGCCGGCCAGGGTATTGCCGATGCCCTGGCCGATCAGTTCGCGGTCGGACTCGTGCTGGCTCTGGGTGATGTTGTCGGCGATCAGCGAGGTCAGCAGGCTGTCGATGGAACCGAGCAGCGCCAGCACCAGGGCCCAACGGACGATGCCCGGCAGATCGCGCAGGGTGATCTGCGGCAGCGTCAGTTCCGGCAGGCCGCTCGGGATCTCGCCCAGCACCGGCACATCCGGCAGCAGGAAGTAGACCAACAGGGTGCCGGCGAAGAGAGCGACCAGCGGCGCCGGCAGGATCCGGTTCAGCCGGCGCGGCATCAAGAAGACGATGGCCAGCGCCAGGCCGCCGACGACCAAGGCGTCCCAATGCGGCGCCAGCAGCAGCGCCGGCATTTCCGCCAACACTTTCAAGGTGCCGCCCGCCGGGGTCGGGTGGCCGATCAGCGGCGCCAGCTGCAGGATGATGATGATGCAGCCGATGCCGCTCATGAAGCCGGAGATCACCGGCATCGGCACGAAGGCGACGTAGCGCCCAAAGCGAAAGGCGCCCAAGGCAATCTGGATCAGCCCGGCCAGCATGACCACGGTGAAGGCCTTGGCCGGGGCGCCCGCGAATTGCGTGATGACACCGGCCATCACCACCGTCATCGGCCCGGTCGGACCCGAGACCTGGGCCGGCGTGCCGCCGAAGACCGTGGCGAAGAAGCCGACGAAGATGGCGCCGTAGAGGCCGGCGACCGGGCCGGCGCCGGAGGCGACGCCGAACGCCAGCGCCAGCGGCAGCGCGACCACGGCGGCGGTCAGGCCGCCGTACAAGTCGCCGCGGAGATTATCGAAACTGAGACCGTGAACGAGCCGCATCGCCCGCGCGTCCTGACGCCTGGCTTGTCTGAAGAGCCCGGCGAGAACTCGCGGGGCCGCTGCGCCGGGGACATTAGTCCTGATTGCGGCGCAATGCCAGAGCGCGCCTTCAGGCCCGCCAGTCGCCGGCCAGCGCCTGCAGCGCCGCCAGCGCCGCGATGCCCGCCGTCTCGGCGCGCAGGAGGCGGGGCCCGAGGCGCACCGGTCGGACGAAGGCCTGGCGGCGCAGCAGGGTCCGCTCGGCCTCGTCGAAGCCGCCCTCCGGCCCGACCAGAACCGCGCAGGCCGGCGCCTCTACACGGGTTGCCATCGAGGCCAGCGGCGGCGCCTCGCCGCCTTCATCGCAGAAAATGAGGGGCCGCTCTGGCGGCCATTGAGCGATCAGCCGGCCCAGCTCGACGGGGGCGCGGACCTCGGGCACGCTCAGGCGCCCGCACTGCTCCGCCGCCCCGGTGGCGATCGTCGTCAGGCGGGCCAGATTGATGCGCTCGACCACGGTGCGCTTGGTGATGAGCGGCTGCAGCACCGCGACGCCGAGCTCGCAGGCCTTCTCGGCCATGAGGTCGAGCGGGCCGCGCTTGACCGCGGCGAAGACGAGCCAGGGGCCGGGCTCGGCCCGCGCCGGCCGCAGCCGATCCGTCAGCCTGAGCCGGCAGGCGCCCTTGCCTAAGCTTTCGATCCGCCCGCGCCACTCGCCGTCGCCGGCGTTGAACAGCGCCACCTCGTCGCCGGCCCGGCAGCGCATGACGTTCCTGAGATAGTGCGCCTGCTCTGCCGCCAGCTCCGCGTCGGCGCCGGGGCCGAGCCGCGCAGCGACAAAAAGGCGGATTTTCGGCGCGGCATCTGGCATGGTGGCGCCTCGAGTTGAAATCGGAACCGAAACCTAGCGCATGAGCGCCCCCGACAGAACCGAGCGCGCCCGGGGCCACACCGATATCCGCGCCGACGACTGGATCGCGCGCCGGCTGCCGCGCCCGTTCAGGCCCTACTGCCGGATCGCCCGTCTGGACCGGCCGATCGGCTGGTGGCTGCTGCTCTGGCCGTGCTGGTGGAGCGTGGCCCTGGCCAGCGACGGCTGGCCCTCGCCGCCGCTGCTGGCGGCGTTCCTGCTGGGCGCCGTGGTGATGCGGGCGGCCGGCTGCTGCTGGAACGACATCGCCGACCGCGAGTACGACGGCCGCATCGAGCGGACGCGGACCCGGCCGATCCCGGCCGGCGAGATCTCGGTCCTGCAGGCGGGACTGTTCATGGCCGCGCTGGCGCTCGTCGGCCTCGCCGTCCTGCTCGGCTTCAATTCCTTCGCCATCGCCGTCGGCATCGCTTCGCTGGGTCCGGTCGTGGTTTATCCCTTCATGAAACGCATCACCTGGTGGCCGCAACTGTTCCTCGGCATCGCCTTCAACTGGGGGGCGCTGCTGGGCTGGGCCGCGGTCCGCGGTAGCCTCGACGGGCCGGCCCTGGCGCTCTATCTCGGCGGCATCGCCTGGACCCTCGGCTACGACACCATCTATGCGCACCAGGACAAGGAGGACGACGCGCTGGTCGGCCTCCGCTCCTCGGCCCTCAGGCTCGGCGAGGCGACGCGGCCGGCGCTTTATGCCTTCTATGCGCTGGCGCTTCTGGGCTTCGGCTGGGCCGGGCTCGCCGCCGGCCTGCACTGGGCCTTCGGCCTCGGCTTCCTGGTAGCCGCCGGCCAGCTCGCCTGGCAGGTGGCGCGCCTCAAGCTCGACGACCCGGCCGACTGCCTGGCCAAGTTCAAGTCGAACACGCTGTTCGGCTGGCTCCTCTTCGCCGCCATCATCGCCGGGCGGGTCTTGGCCTGAGCCTCACTCGTCCTGGCCGAAGTCGTAGTGCGGGGCGACGCGGTAGGGGATGACCTCGATGTCCCGCCAGACCGCGCCGGTGACGTAGGGGTCGGTGCGCAGCCAGTCGTCGAGCTCGGCCCGTTCGTCGAAGACGGCGACGGCGGCGGAGCCGATCATGTTGCCCTCGTCGTCCAACAGCGCGCCGCCGATCAGGAGCTTGCCCTCCGCCTGCAGGCGGGCGGCGTTCTCCAGGTGCCGCGGGCGCGCCGCCTGGCGGCGGGCCGGGGCTTCGACGTCGGTGCCGTCGCGGGCGATGATCAGATACTGCATGGGCCTGTCTCCCTGTCTCCGCGGAGCCGAACCTTGCCGACGCCGGCAACGGGCCAAGGATAGCAGAAGCGTCGTGCGCGGCAGAGCGGCGGCCTGTGGATGAGACGTGGCGCAGCGCTGTGAATCATGGGGAAAATGCCGTAATGAGGCGTAACCTGTAGCCGCCCGGCGGCGCTGTCTTGTGGGCTGTTCTGTGCATCGCCGGAGATCAACTGTGAAATGTCAAGTCATTGAAAAAACAAGGTAATTCGCCTAAGCTATCGACTTCTGACGGGTCCGCCGGGGACTCAGAGGAGAGGCATGCCATGGCGCCGAGGACGCAAGCCGCCGAGCGCGCGGCGGCGAGCCTGTTTCCCGAGGAGGCAGCAACGGGCAGCGCGCCCGAGCCCCGCCACAGCACGGGGATCCTACCGGCGCAGTCGCTGAGACAGATGATCCGCGGCGGCGAGATCCGGGCGGCCAACCCGATCCTCGAAGAGCAGATCCAACCGGCGAGCCTCGACCTCAGGCTCGGCCGTAAGGGCTACCGGGTGCGCGCGAGCTTCCTGCCCGGCGAGGGCACGGAAGTCGCGGCGATGATCGGCGAGCTCGGCATGCACGAGATCGACCTCTCCGGCGGCGCCGTGCTCGAGCGCGGCTGCGTCTACATCGTCGCCCTGCAGGAGCACCTGAAGCTCGGCTACCGGGTCACCGGCTTCGCCAACCCCAAGAGCTCGTCCGGCCGGCTCGACGTCTTCACCCGGCTGATCGTCGACGGCGCCGACACCTTCGACCGCATCGAGGACGGCTACGCCGGCCCGCTCTACGCCGAGATCGCGCCGCGCACCTTCTCGATCCTGGTGCGCGAGGGCGATACCCTGAACCAACTCCGCGTCCGCCGCGGCAGCCCGCGCACCACCGACACCAGCCTGAAGCGCCTGCAGCAGGAGGTGACGCTGGTGCACGGCGAGGCGGACGGCGCCAACATCGACCACGGCATCGCCATCAGCGTCGACCTCGAGGGCACGGGGCCCGAGCGCCTGGTCGGCTACCGCGCCCGCCGGCACGCCGGCCTCGTCGACCTGCGCAAGGTCGACCACTACGACCCGATGGAGTTCTGGGAGCCGATCTACCGCCACGGCCCGCCGCGTCTGATCCTCGACCCCGACGACTTCTACATCCTGGCCAGCCGCGAGGCGGTGACGGTGCCGCCGGACCACGCCGCCGAAATGCAGCCCTTCAATCCGCTGGTCGGCGAGTTCCGCGTGCACTACGCCGGCTTCTTCGATCCGGGCTTCGGCCATGCCGGCGCCGGCGGCCAGGGCGCCAAGGCGGTCTTGGAGATCCGCAGCCGCGAGGTGCCCTTCGTGCTCGAGCACGGGCAGACGGTGGCGCGACTGATTTACGAGCGGCTGACGGCGGAGCCTGACAAGATCTACGGCGCCGGCATCGGCTCCAACTACCAGCGCCAGGGCCTGAAGCTCTCCAAGCAGTTCAAGCAGCGGGCTTGAGCGGCGCCGGTTCACAGCGCGCATAAAGAAAACGGGCGGGGGAGGCCCCACCCGTCCAGCAACGTTCTTCGGTCGCTTGCGCCGCTCAGTAGATCGCCACCGGCACGCCGATCGAGCCGGTCGCGCCCTTGATCGGCACCGGCGAGTAGACATACATGAAGACATAGATGCCGGCGTCCGCCAGCGCCTTCAGCTTCAGGTTCTCCTGATTGACGATGCCGTGCCGCGTCTGCAGGTAGTTGTGCAGGCAGAAGACGCAGCCCGCCGGCACCTCGTTCGGGGTGCCCTGGCCCGGCACCGGATCGGTCGCTGGCCAGGTGTCGCCGCCGGTGACGCCAGCCTTGACCTCCTCGGCGACCCAGCGGGCGACATCCATGCCGACGCCGGGGGTGCCGTTGTTGAACTTCGCGTTGTCGGTGATCCAGTACTTCTCCCAGCCGTAACGGAACAGGATGGCGTCGCCCTCCATGAACTTGAAGTCGGACATGTTCTGACGCGCCAGCGCCTTCTTCACGTCCGCCATGGTCGCCACCTGTCCGGCCTCCATCGACTCGACGCCCCGCGCGCCGGCGAAATCGATCAGGATGCCGCGGGCGACGATCGGGTGCAGCTTCTCGGTGCCTAGGCGGTTGAGGCCGTAAGCCCCACCCATCTCGGCCGCGGTGAAGCCGTTGTACCAGCGCATCTGGTTCAGGTTCCCCGGCTCGCCGATCATCACGCCGATGTGGCCGAGGCCGTCGAACTGGGTGCCGACCTGGCCGATCTCGGTGGCCAGGAACTCGTCGTTGTACATCAGCTTGCTGGCGCCGAACGGTCCGCCCGTGGGCGTCGCCGGGATGCGCAGGCTGAACTTGCGCTGGCCGAACAGCGGCATGTCGCCGGTGTAGTCATGGCCGATTTTCATGGTCTTGCCCTGCTTGACCACCGACAGCGCGCGCAAGACTACCTCGGGCTTGGTGTACCAGTTGGTCGAGCCGGCCTCGTCGCCGGCACCCCAGAGCGGGTTCGGCCACCACTTCGAGCCGAGCGGCGTCTCCATGACGTCGCCGTCGACCCACGGCGCGCCCTTGCAGTCCTTCCAGTTGGCGTCGGAGCACTCCGCCGCCGCTCCGCCGGCGCCAAAGCCAAGGACCAATCCCGTTATCGTTGCAAGACCAAGCAGATTCGCCGCTCGCATGGCATTCCCTCCCTGTTCCAGCGATGTGCGTTACCTCGTGCCCAAAATTAGGCGCCCGGCCGGAACGGGGAGCCAAGTCTTGGCCGGGCGTTGCCGGCGGCTGGCCAGCGCCGCGGCTTTCCGCCTATAACGTCAAGCGTTCAATGAGGGAGACTTGGCAGCATGAGCGAAGCCGGCGACCGCGCCCAGGACCTGGAATTGCTGCAGGACCTGATCGGCCGGGCCCGCAAGGCCGGCGCCGATCACGCCGACGCGGTGCTGTTCCGCGCCGCCTCGCTCGAGGTCAGCTACCGGCTGGGCAAGCCCGAGGACGTGCAGCGCTCGGAAGCCCGCGATCTCGGCCTCAGGGTCTTCATCGGCCAGCGTCCGGCGGTGGTCTCGTCGAACGACTTCGGCCGCGACACCCTCGATGAGCTGGTGGCGCGCGCCATCGCCATGGCCAGGGCGACGCCGGAGGACCGTTTCGCCGGCCTGGCCCCGGTGGAGCGGCTGGCCCAGGAGATCCCGGATCTCGACCTCGACGACGGCATGGAGCCCACCGCGGAGGAGCTTTACGCCCGCGCCGCCGCCTGCGAGGCCAGCGCGCTCGCCGTGCCCGGGGTCAGCAACTCCGAAGAGGCCGGCGCCGGCTGGAGCCGCGGCCGCGTCGCGCTCGCCACCAGCCATGGCTTCGCCGGCGGCTACCAGACCTCCAACCACAGCTTCTTCGCCGCCGTCCTGGCCGGCGAAGGCACCGGCATGGAACGCGACTACGACTTCGCCTCCGCGCGCCACCGGGCGGACCTGGAAACGGCGGAAACCGTCGGCCGGCGCGCCGGCGAGAAGGCGGTGGCGCGGCTGAAGCCGCGCAAGGTGAAGAGCCGCCAGGTGCCGGTCGTCTTCGATCCGCGGGTCTCGCGCTCGCTGCTGGGCCACTTGGTCGGCGCGGTCTCGGGCCAGGCGGTGGCGCGCGGCACCAGCTTCCTGAAAGACAGGCTCGGCGCGCAGGTCTTCGGCCCCGGCATCCGCATCGTCGACGATCCGCACATCCGCCGCGGCCATGCCTCCAAGCCGTTCGACGGCGAGGGCGTGGCGAACCGGCGGACGACCCTGGTCGAGAACGGCACGCTTTTGACTTGGCTTCTGGATTCGGGCTCGGCCCGCCAGCTCGGCCTGGCGACCACCGGCCACGCCAGCCGCGGCGCCTCCGGCCCGCCGGCGCCGAGCAGCAGCAACCTCTACATGGAGGCCGGCGGCGCCACGCCCGAGGCGATGCTGGCCGAGATCGAGGCCGGCCTCTACGTCACCGAGCTGATCGGCTTCGGCGTCAACGGCGTCACCGGCGACTACAGCCGCGGCGCCTCCGGCTTCTGGATCGAGAACGGCCGGAAGGCCTACCCGGTCTCGGAGCTGACCATCGCCGGCAACCTGAAGGAAATGTTCCGCCAGCTGACGCCGGCCAGCGACCTGGAATTCCGCTACGCCTCGAACGCGCCGACCTTGCGCGTCGACGGCATGACCGTCGCCGGCACTTGAGCTCCCGGCGCGCCGACCGGACGCTGCTGCTGGAGGCGGTGCGCGCGGCCGGCGCCCTCGCGCTGAGCTACTTCCGGACCGACCTGAAGCAGTGGGAAAAGACCCCGGGCGACCCGGTCTCGGAGGCCGACCACGCGGTCAACGACCTGCTGGAGCAGCGCCTGCGGCGGGCCCGGTCCGGCTATGGCTGGCTTTCCGAGGAAAGCGCCGACGCGCCGGAACGGCTCGCCCGGAACCGCGTCTGGATGGTCGATCCGATCGACGGTACCCGCGCCTTCCTGCGCCACAGGCCTGAGTTCACCGTCGCCGTCGCCCTGGTCGAGGCCGGCCGGCCGGTGCTGGGCGCGGTCTTCAACCCGGCGACGGACGAGTTCTTCGAGGCCGAGGCCGGGCGCGGCGCCCGCCTCAACGGCGCCCCGATCCGCATCTCGGCGCAAGCCGGCCTGGCCGGCGCCCGCCTGATCGCCGGCAAGCGGCTGTTCGAGCGCGCCGGCTGGCCCGCGACGCCCGAGGGCACCAGCTTCGCCAGCATCAATTCGATCGCCTACCGGATGGCGCTCGTTGCCGCCGGCCGCTACGACGCCTGCGTCTCGTTGAGTGCCAAGAGCGACTGGGACATCGCCGCCGGCGAGCTGATCGTCGCCGAGGCCGGCGGCCGCACCAGCACGGCGCTGGGCCAGGCGCTGACATACAACCAGGCCACGCCCCGGCACCCTTCCGTGATCGCGGCCGGGCCGGCGCTGCACGCCGAGCTGATGCGCCTGCTGGCGGCGGGGAAGCGCCACGCGCGCCACTGAGTTTTCACGAACAATTGATCAAGCGGCGGGCCTAACCGCGCCACGCGGGTATTCCGCGCTCCGAGGCCGTCCGCAATACTCCGGAACATTCTCGCCGGGGGGCGCCCACCGGCCGCTATCGTCAGGGAAACTGGAAGATGTCGGCCACCGTCTTTGTGCGTCGTTGCCTCCGTCCGTTGCTGTTCGCCGCCATGCTCGCGGCGCCCTCGATCGCCGCCGCCCAGGCCAGCGCCGAGGCCGGCATGGCCAAGGCGCACGCCTGCACCGCCTGCCACGGCGCCAACGGCGTCTCCACCGCCGACAACATACCCAACCTTGCGGGGCAGAAGGCCGCCTACATCGAGGCCCAGCTCAAGGCCTTCAAGTCGGGCGAGCGCAAGAGCGCGCTGATGAACGCGATCGCGCCGCAACTCTCCGACCAGGACATCAAAGACCTGGCCGCCTTCTGGAACGGCCTGCCGCCGGGCGGCGGCGAGGCCAAGTCGGAGGTGCCGCACGAGTTCGTCGAGACCCGCCTCGCCTTCCCCGCGGGCTATCCCGACAGCTTCGTCCACTACACCACCATCAACTTCCCCGAGCGCAAGCAGGTGCGCCGCTACCTCGCCAACAAGGCGGCGCTGGAGGCGGCGAAGCAGGGCGCGGCGCCGCCTGACGGCTCGGTGCTGCTGGTGGAGATCCACAAGGCCAAGCTGGCAGCCGACGGCAAGCCCGTGACCGGCGCCGGCGGCGTCTTCGAGGCGGAGGAACTGACCGGCTTCACCGCCATGGGACGCGAGGCCGGCTGGGGCGAGGCGATCCCGGAACTGTTGCGCAACGAGGACTGGAACTACGCCGTCTTCGCCGCCGACAAGGCGCTCAGGGCCGGCGTCAACCAGGCGAGCTGCCTCGCCTGCCACAAGCCGCTCGATCAGGACAGCTACGTCTTCTCGCTCAAGGCGCTGAAAGAGCACGCCGGCAAGATGTAGCCGCGCCGCCAGCCCGTGCCGTCATGCCCGCGAAGGCGGGCCTCCCGTTTCGGCCTTTGGAGGGTGTCGTTTAGGTCGCCGGATTCCCGCTTGCGCGGGAATGACGGCGTAAGCGCGAGCCTTGCCCGAAGCCGGCTGAGGGGTGGCGGCGGCACGGGCCGGGTTGCTAGACTGGCGGCGAGAGCGAAATCCGCCGCCAGCGAGGGGCCCCGATGATCCGCAACTTCGTCACCGTCTACGCCGGCCACGTCGACCTGCCCGACCACGGCCAGGACGCCACGCCCGCCAACGAGCGCCGCTTCTCCAACGAGCACCTGGCCACGGTCTTCGAGAAGACCGAGGCGGTCGCCAAGTGCATGGACAAGCTCGGCTACCACTCGATCTGGCTGGCCGAGCACCACTTCCAGCACGAGGGCTACGAGGTCATCCCCAACCTGCTGATGGCCGCCGTGCACCTGGCGCACGTCACCGAGCAGATCAAGATCGGCTGCGGCTTCAACATCACGCCGATGTGGCACCCGCTGCGCCTCGCCGAGGACTACGCCACAGCCGACATCCTGACCAAGGGCCGCACCATCTTCGGCGTCGGCCGCGGCTACCATTCCCGCGAGGTCGAGAGCTTCGGCGCGCCGATCATCGACCAGGCCGCCAACCGCGAATTGTTCTACGAGCAGGTCGAGATCATCTTCAAAGCCTTCAACGAGGAGCGCTTCAGCCACAAGGGCAAGCACTACACCCTGCCGCCGGAGGTGCCCTACCGCGGCTATACCCTCAAAGACCTGACCCTGGTGCCGCGGCCCTTGCGCCTGCCGGTCGAGTGCTGGCAGCCGATCGTCTCGGCCAGGCCCGAGGCCATGGACTTCATGGTCAAGTACGGCATCCGCGGCATGGTCGGCGGCGGGGCCGCGACCATGGACGAGGGGCCGATCCGCGCCTACCGCGACGCCGCGCACCGCGCCGGCCACCAGTGGGAGTTGGGCCAGAACCTCGGCATCGGCCTGCACGGGTATATCGGGGATGGCCGCGAGGACGCGCTGAAGCGCATCAAGCCGTTGTACGAGGAGCACGTGAAGATGTTCGCGCCGCTGGGCTTCGTCCCCGGCCTGACGCCGGAACAGGTCGAGGCGGCCTCGAAACGCGGCGGCTGGGATGCCGCCGGCGTGCCCACGGTCGAGCACTACATGAAGCTCGGCGCCTGGTTCGCCTGCTCGGCCGACGAGATGGTGGAGAAGCTGAAGGGCTTCGAAGAGCGCTACCCCGGCCTCGAGACCGTCAACCTGTCCTGCCCGATGGGCACGCCGAAGAGCCAGATGATCGAGCAGTACGAGCGCATCGCCGAGGAGATCATGCCGCACTTTAGGGGGTAGGGCGCGACGGCTCACCCCCCGCACAATGCTCGATCAGCCAATTTCGTCGGAGAGAAATGAGAGTAACGTCCGTCTGAGATTGTGGCCTTCGCTCCTCTCTCTTTTCTTTCCAGGACATGGATGAGCGTACTTTGACTCTGTAAGCGAAGCATCTGACGGTTAAAAAACCACTCGCCCTTCATACTCCTGGCTGATGCGAGCCAGAATTGCTCCGTAGTCGAGCAAAGCTTCTTTTTCATCGACCCAAACGAACGGGAACGGTGGTTCGTTGATAGCCTCAAAACGCAGCACTAAGAATTCATCAAAGGCGGGTGCCGCAAATTCCAGTAGGCGTGCTTCCGCTTCTACTGCTTCAGTGAAAGGGTGCTTATGATTCCATCCATTGGTGCGGAATGACCGCTCTCCCTCATATGTCGTACAGTACGGCGCCCGGTTGATACCTACGATCCCAACACAAACGGGGTTGCCACTACGTGCGCGGAAATGATCAACCTGCCCCTTGAGATCATTTATGACCCGGTCAATCTGCTTGATCATTGCTTTCATCAAGATTTTCACCTCGGCTCCAATCTCGATTGTGGCAATCGGCCCACGGTAAACGACGTAACCTTCATCCTTAATTGGTTCTGCGCTTGGAACCAACTCACCAAAGCTGCCGTCGCCGCGTCTCGCTTTAATGCCGCGACGGCGGTTCTGAGTGTTCAGCACCGAGATTCCAGCTTCAATCCGCCGGACTAACTTGGGAGATCTTCCGAGGTCATGTAGATCCTCATAGAGGTGCATGGCGACAATATCACCAAGCGTCGAATTCCGATGTAGATAAGCTTTCCCGTCGAACAGGTTTTGAAATGCTTGTAGCAGTCGATAGGACAAGCCGCCGCTCAGGTCGAGTTGGGCCTAGCTGGCCGAATGAGCTCTGCATGAACAGCGCCCCTTTCGCGCCGTTGTGCCACTGCTTTCCTTATGTTGTCTTGTGCGATTTTCACATAGCCATGATCGATCTCCACGTTAATTGAGTTCCGGCCGGTTGCTATGGCAGCAACGCCCGTACTGCCAGTGCCAGTAAAGGGGTCGAGCACAGTATCCCCTGCAAACGAAAACATTCGAATAAGGCGTTCGGCTAGGGCCGGAGGGTACGGCGCTGGGTGCCCAGCACGGGTGGACGCTCCGCGAATGTCGATCCAAAGCGAACGCCACCAGCTTTGCATCTCATCCTTCGTCAGGATTGACAACGCCTTTTGAAGCGGACTGACCCGACGGTACTCCCCGCCCTTCCTCATGAAGAGGATGTACTCAATATCGTTCTTAACGACGGCGCCAGGCTGAAACGGTTTGCCGTAGAAGCCTGCGCCGTTGCCCTTAGCTTCAGTGACGCCATTCGCGATCTTGTGCCACAGGATCGGGGTGAGAACGTCAAGGCCAAGGTCCCGAGATCGAACCTGAATGTCGGCATGAAGCGGCATCACGAAGTGTCTTCCGATACGCCGCCGCGGTACGCATACATCGCCGACGACGCAACAGATGCGCCCACCTGGCACAAGAACGCGCGCGCACTCGCGCCAGACCTTATCAAGCTCATCGAGGAACGCCTCGTAGTCCGCGATGGCGCCTAGCTGGCCAGCGGCCTTCGGGTACTCCTTAAGGGTCCAGTACGGCGGCGACGTGACGACAAGATGCAGCGATCCGTCAGGCAGGAAAGATAGATCGCGGGCGTCACCTTGAATGACCTGATGCTTGGTTCGGTCAAATGGTTCTGGCCACGGTACTTGCCGCAGCCCCTCATTGATCGAACGGAATTGCTTGAGAGCCTCGGAGGTGTTGTCGACCTCAGGGAGCTTTATATCGCCCGCGATGGGCTGCGTGATCCCCGCAGCTGTCCGGGCGGTCTCTAGCATCACACTCCGCCTCCCCAAATCATTTGGACGAATATTCCGGCCTCAGCGACTAGATTACGAGGATGATCGTTTCAAACGACCGCACTGCTGAGGTCGCCTACCCTAACCAGACCGAGAAGTTCTTATTTTGTTCTTAACCTCAACTTAAAGTCAATCTACAAGATAAGGGAACAATCGTACCCGCTCATACTATATCTGTTTCGCACTCCGTCAACCACCTCATCAGCTCTGGCAACCTGTGAAAGGTGGCAACACGGCCCGCCTTCCTTGCCACCGCTGCCCGCCGCCGCTATAAGCGCCGGCATGGCGAGGCGGCGGATGAGGCGAATTAGGCGCCCGGCCCTGATCTAGGGCCGGGAGACCTCCCCATGGGGCGGCGCCCCTGCCCGCCCCAATGTGATTTCTGTAGCGAATTCCCTTATCAAAGTAAGCCCTAGTCCGATGGCCACCGACTACAAAGCGACCCTGCACCTGCCGCAGACCGAGTTCCCGATGCGCGCCGGCCTGCCGAAGCTGGAGCCGACCTTGCTCGCCCGCTGGGCCGAGATGCGCCTGTTCGCCCGCCTGCGCGAGCAGTCGCGCGGCCGCGAGAAGTTCATCCTGCACGACGGCCCGCCCTACGCCAACGGCAACATCCACATCGGCCACGCGCTGAACAAGATCCTGAAGGACGTCATCAACCGCTCGCAGCAGATGCTGGGCAAGGACGCCAACTACGTCCCCGGCTGGGACTGCCACGGCCTGCCGATCGAGTGGCAGGTCGAGGAGCGCTACCGCGCCGACGGCCGCGACAAGGACCAGGTGCCGCTGAAGGAGTTCCGCCAGGAATGCCGCGCCTTCGCCCAGCACTGGATCGAGGTGCAGCGCGAGGAGTTCAAGCGGCTCGGCGTCGAGGGCGACTGGGACAACCCCTACTCGACCATGACCTATCCCGCCGAGGCGCAGATCGTCGCCGAGATCCTGAAGTTCCTGATGGACGGCTCGCTCTACCGCGGCGCCCGGCCGGTGATGTGGTCGGTGGTTGAGAAGACCGCGCTGGCCGAGGCCGAGATCGAGTACCACGACCACACCTCGACGACGGTGAGCGTGCGCTTCCCGGTGATCCGGGCCGGCTCAGCCGCGTTGGCGGGGGCGTCGGTGGTGATCTGGACGACGACGCCCTGGACCCTGCCGGGCAACCGGGCGATCTGCTTCGGCCCGAAGATCGACTACCTCGTCATCGAGGTGACGGAGGTGGCCGAGGGCAGCCTCGCCAAGCCCGGCGAGCGCCTGGCGCTGTCGAAGCCGCTTCTGGAGGAGAGCTGCGCCGAGGCCGGCGTCAGCGGCCACAAGGTGGTCGCCACGTTGACGGCGGACGAGCTGGCGGCGACCGTCTGCGCCCATCCCTGGCGCGGCCAGGGCTACGACTTCGACGTCCCGCTCTTCCCCGGCGAGCACGTCACCACCGAGCAGGGCACCGGCTTCGTGCACACGGCACCGGGCCACGGCGCCGAGGACTTCGAGATCGGCGCCGAGCACAACCTCGAGGTGCCGCAGACGGTCGACGACGACGGCCTGTTCATGGCCCAGGTGCCGCTGTTCGCCGGGCAGCACGTCTTCAAGGTCGACAAGGCGATCATCCAGGCCCTCAAGAAGGCGGGCCAGCTGCTGGCGCACGGCCGGCTCACCCACTCCTACCCGCACTCCTGGCGCTCCAAGGCGCCGCTGATCTTCCGCAACACGCCGCAGTGGTTCATCTCGATGTCGAGCACGGGGCTCCGCGAGACCGCGCTCAAAGCCATCGATGAGGTGCGCTGGGTGCCGCCGCAGGGCCGCGCGCGCATCCACGCCATGATCTCCGAGCGCCCGGACTGGGTGCTCTCGCGCCAGCGCGCCTGGGGCGTGCCGATCACCGTCTTCGTCGACAGGCGGACGGGCGAGCCGTTGCGCGACGCGGCCGTCAACCGGCGCATCGTCGAGGCGGTCGAGGCCGAGGGCGCCGACGCCTGGTTCGAGAGCGAGCCCGCCCGCTTCCTCGGCAACGACCACGACCCGGCGCATTTCGAGAAGATCGACGACATCCTCGACGTCTGGTTCGAATCCGGCTCGACGCACAGCTTCGTGCTGGAGGCCCGGCCCGAGCTCGCCTGGCCGGCCTCGCTCTACCTCGAGGGCTCGGACCAGCACCGCGGCTGGTTCCACTCCTCCTTGCTGGAATCCTGCGGCACCCGCGGGCGGGCGCCCTACGAGGCGGTGCTGACGCACGGCTTCACCTTGGACGCCAGCGGCCACAAGATGTCGAAGTCCTTGGGCAACGTGGTCGCCCCGCAGGAGGTCTGCGACGTCTACGGCGCCGACATCCTGCGCCAGTGGGTGGTGAGCTCGGACTACGCCGTCGACCTGCGCATCGGGCCGGAGATCATCAAGGCCCAGGTCGACAGCTACCGGCGCCTGCGCAACACGCTTCGCTTCCTCTTGGGCAACCTCGCCGGCTTCGATGAGGCCGAGCGGCTGCCGGTCAAGGAGATGCCGGAGCTCGAGCGCTGGGTGCTGCACCGGCTCTGGCAGCTCGACCGCCTGGTGCGCCAGTGCTGCGCGGACTTCGACTTCCACCGCCTGTTCGTCTCGCTTTACAACTTCTGCACCGTCGAGCTCTCGGCCTTCTACCTCGACGTGCGCAAGGACGCGCTCTACTGCGATGCCGTCGCCGATCGGCGCCGTCGCGCCGCCCGCACCGCGCTCGACCGGCTCTACCACTGCCTGGTGCGCTGGCTGGCGCCGATCCTCTGCTTCACCGCCGAGGAAGCCTGGCTGGTGCGCCACCCCGAGCCCGGGGACAGCGTGCACCTGCAGCTCTTCCCCGAGATCCCCGCCGAGTGGCGCGACGACGCCCTGGCGGCGAAGTGGGAGAAGGTGCGCCGGCTGCGCCGCGTCGTCACCGGGGCGCTGGAGATCGAGCGCCAGGAGAAGCGGCGCATCGGCGCCTCGCTGCAGGCGCATCCGGTGCTGCACGTGACACCCGAGCAGGCGGAGAGTCTCAACGGCGTCGACCTGGCCGAACTCGCCATCACCTCGGGCGCGACGCTGACCGTCGGGACGCCGCCCGAAGGCGCCTTCAACCTCGAGGGCGAGCCCGGCATCGGCGTCGTCGTCGAGCTGGCGGAGGGCCAGCGCTGCGAGCGCTGCTGGCGGGTCATGCAGGAGGTCGGCCGGCAGGCCGGCCACGACGATCTCTGCCGGCGCTGCGCCGACGCCGTGGAGGCCGCCGCTGCCTGAGGCGGGGATCATCGTGGCGATCACCAGGAAGCTCCCTTCCAGCGTCCGGCTCGGCCTGCCGCTGGCGTTGGCGGTGCTGGCCGTCGACCAGCTCTCCAAGCTCTGGCTCTTGGGCCTGGTCGGCCCCTACGAGGCGATCCGCCTGCTGCCCTTCTTCAACCTGGTGATGGTCTGGAACACCGGGGTCAGTTTCGGCATGCTGGGCGGCGCCGAGCTCGGCCCCTGGCCTTTCGTCGCCCTCTCGGCCCTGATCACCGCCGGCCTGCTGGTCTGGCTCTGGCGCCTCGAGGGCCGCCTGCTGGCCGCCGCCGTCGGCGCGGTGATCGGCGGCGCCGTGGGCAACATGGTCGACCGCGTCGTCTACGGTGCGGTCGCGGACTTTTTCGACTTCCACCTGATGGGGTATCATTGGCCCGCCTTCAACGTCGCCGACGCCGCCATCGTCGTCGGCGTCGCGCTGATCATCCTGGAGGCGTTTCTCGGCCAGCGTCGGCGCGAGGGGTGAGCGCGGGTGCAGATCGATAGCAAGGAGACCGCCGTGCAGCAGCGGGTGCGAATCGCCATCACTGTCCTGGCGGGCCTGACGCTCGCCGCCGTTTTCTCGGGGTGCAGCGGGCTTTCCGAATCGCTGGGCTTCGGCAAGAAGTCGCCGGACGAGTTCACCGTGGTCAAGCGGGCGCCATTGGTGCTGCCGCCGAACTACAACCTCAGGCCGCCGCAGCCGGGCGCCGCCCGGCCGCAGGAGCTGCAGCCCTCGGAGAGCGCCCGGGTGGCACTGCTGACGAGCGCCGGCGGCGCGCCCAGGCAGGCGCCCGGCCAGCAGTACTCGGCCGGCGAGACGGCGATCCTGCGCGCCGCCAAGGCCGACGCCGCCGACCCCGAGATCCGCCAGATCGTCGAGCGCGAGACCACGGCGCAGGTGGCGAAAAGCGAGTCCTTCACCGACCGCCTGCTGTTCTGGCGCGAGCCGCAGCCGCAGGGCGAGATCGTCGACCCGGCCAAGGAAGCCAGCCGCATCCGCGAGAACCAGGCCACCGGGCGCCCGGTGGTCGAGGGCACGACGCCGGTGATCCGCCATCGCAAGCGCGGCCTGCTCGAGGGCATCTTCTGAGCCGCAGGTCCGGTTCCGCCCTCACGCCGACGTTACCGCACGGCCGGTTGCGGCCGCGGGATGGGCTTCGCATATTGGGGCGGCCGCCGATCTGGAGAGCCGGGATGCGCAAAGGCTTGTTCGCTTTCGTTGCCGTTTCAGGCCTGCTGGCGCTCCAGACCGTGCCGGCAGCCGCCCGCGTCTTCGATCCGATCACCTTCAGCCTCGAGAACGGCCTGCAGGTCGTCGTCCTGCCCGACCACCGCGCGCCGGTGGTCAACCACATGGTCTGGTACAAGGTGGGCGCGGCGGACGAGCCCCGCGGCAAATCGGGCATCGCGCATTTTCTCGAACATCTGATGTTCAAGGGCACCGGCAAGGTGGCGCCCGGCGACTTTTCCAGGATCGTCGCCCGTAACGGCGGCACCGACAACGCCTTCACCTCGCAGGATTACACCGGCTATTTCCAGAACGTCGCCCGCGACAAGCTCGACCTGGTCATGGGCATGGAGGCGGACCGCATGGTCAACCTCAAGCTGGACGAGGAATCGGTGACCACCGAGCGCGAGGTGGTGCGCGAGGAACGGCGCCGGCGCAACAACGACCCGGGTGGCGAGCTTTGGGAGATGATGGAGGCGGTGCAGTACCTGCATCACCCCTACGGAGTCCCGGTGATCGGCTGGGACCACGAGATCAAAGAGCTGAGCCTCGACGATGCCCTCGACTTCTACCGTCGCTACTACGTTCCCAACAACGCCATCCTGATCGTCGCCGGCGACGTCACCGCCGAGGAAGTCAGGGCGCTGGCCGAGAAGCACTTCGGGCCGATTCCGCGCGGCCCCGAGATCGTTCGCTGGCGGCCGCAGGAGCCGCCGCAGCTGGCGCCCAGGCGCGTCGTCTTCGAGGACGAGCGCGTGCACCAGCCGAACCTGCGCCGGACCTATCTGGCGCCGACCCGCAACACCGGCGACGGCAAGGCCTCGGTGGCGCTCAGGGTGTTCACCGACGTGCTCGGCGGCGGCAGCGTCAGCCGCCTCTACCAGGCGCTGGTGGTGGAGCAGAAGCTGGCCAGCAGCGCCGGCTCGCACTACTACGGGCTCGGCTACGACCAGACCACCTTCGGCGTCTATGCGACGCCGGTGCCGGGCGGCGATCTCGGGCGCCTGGAGGCGGCGCTCGACGCGGTGCTGGAGAAGGTGCTGGCCGAGGGCATCACCACGGCCGAGCTGGAGCGGGCGAAAAACAGCCTCCTGGCCTCGGTGATCTATGCCCGCGACGACCTCAGCACCGGCCCGCGGGTGCTGGGCGCCGCGCTCGGCACCGGGCTCAAGGTCGAGGACGTCGAGAGCTGGCCGCAGGAGGTCGAGCGCATCACCATTGACGACGTCATGGCGGCGGCCCGCCAGGTGCTGGACAAGCGGCGCTCGGTGACCGGGGTGCTGCTGCCCAAGGGCTCGGGCTGAGGGGTGCAGGCGATGCGCTGGCTGACCCCGCTGCTGACGGCCTGGCTCGTGCTCGTGGCGCTGATGCCGGCCGGCGAAGCCGCCTCCCGTCAGGTGCAGATCGTCACCAGTCCCGGCGGACTGACGGCATGGCTGGTGCACGAACCGCAGGTGCCAGTGATCTCGCTCAGGCTCGCCTTCAAGGGCGGCGGCGCCCTCGACCCCGAGGGCAAGGAAGGTCTCGCCAACCTGGTCTCCGGCCTGCTGGACGAGGGTGCGGGCGAACTCGACGCGCTCGCCTTCCAGACCCGGGTCGAGGAGCTGGCGCTGAAACTGAGCTTCTCGGCCGACCGCGATTTCTTCTACGGCAGCTTCACCACGCTGAGCCGCAACCGCGATGCCGGCTTCGAGTTGTTGCGCCTGGCCTTGAGCCAGCCGCGCTTCGATCCCGAGCCGGTCGAGCGGGTGCGCCGGCAGGTCGTCGTCAACCTGACCGGCGACCTTGAGGAGCCCGGCACCGTCGCCGGGCGCGATTGGTTCAAGGCCGTCTTCGGCCCGCATCCCTACTGGCACAGCACCGAGGGCGCGATCGAGGGCATCCAGGCGATCGGGCGCGCCGATCTCGCCGGCTTCGTCAAGCGCCACTTCGTGCGCAAACACCTGATGCTGGGGGTGGTCGGCGACATCACTGCCGCCGAGCTGGGCCCGCTTCTGGACCGCACCTTCGGCGGCCTGCCGGCGGAAGGGAGCTCGTTCGAGCTGCCGCAGGTCAGCCTCGATCTCGACGATTCGATCAAGGTGATCCGCCGGCCGATCCCGCAAAGCACGATCTTCTTCGGCATGCCGGGGCTCCAGCGCGACGATCCGGACTGGTACGTCGCCGACCTGATGACCTACGTCCTGGGCCGGGGCCAGTCCTCGCGGCTGTACATGGCGGTGCGCGAACAGCGCGGCCTCGCCTATTCGGTCTACGGCTACCTGCTGCCGCTCGAACGGACGGGCCTGATCCTCGGCGGCGCCGGTACGCGCAACGAGAAGGTTGCGGAATCGCTCGCCACCATCAAGGCAGAGATCGCGCGCCTGCGCGATGAGGGCATCAGCGAAGACGAGCTGGCTGACGCCAAGACCTACATCAACGGCTCCTTCCCGCTGCGCCAGACCAGCAGCGGCAGCATCGCCAGCCTACTGCTGTCGATGCAGATGCACGGCCTCGGCACCGACTACCTGGAGCGCCGGCCCGAGATCTACAGCCGGATCACCCGCGAGGACGTGGCCCGCGTCGCCAAGCGGCTGCTGCAACCCGAGCGGCTGCGCGTCGTTATCGTCGGCGACCCCGTCGGCTTCGACTGACGGCCGCGGTCGGCCCGCGCCGCCGCTTTCGACGGCGGGCGAATCTTGTTACCGTCATTGCCAGACCGGGAGTGGTACCGGCCATGAGCTTTCGACAAGTCGTCGACGACTGTTTCGCCGAGAATGTCGGCGAGGGCGGCCTTCCGCGCGATGAATTTCAGGCCTTGCTGGCCCGCGCCGGCGCGGCCTGCGAGCGGCTAGGCCGCGACTGGCGGGAGGGTCGCTCGCGCCTGTTGGCGCAGCCGGGCTTGAGCGAGGATCTCGCCGCGGCGGCGCCGCTGGTCGAGGACTGGCGCCGCCGTTTCGCCCGCGTCTATCTGCTCGGCATCGGCGGCTCGACCTCAGGCGCGCGGGCACTGGCTGACGCGCTGCCCGCCGCCGCGGGCGCGCCGGAGCTGGTCATTCTCGACAACCTCGATGCCGAGGGCTCGGCTGTGCTGGCCGACCCGAAGGTCGTCGCCGACAGCGGCTTCCTGGTCATCTCCAAGTCGGGCGGCACCGACGAGACCCTGAGCCAGGCCCTGCTGGCCGCCGAGGCGGCGCGGGGCGCGCTCGACAGCCGGGCCGGGACGCACTTCCTGATGATCTGCGATCCGGGCGACCGGCCGCTCCGGCGCCTGGCGGCCGCGCTCGATGCTCCCGTGCTCGACCACGAGCCCGAGATCGGCGGCCGTTACAGCGTGCTCTCGCTGGTCGGCATGGTGCCGGCGGCTCTGCTCGGCCTCGATGCGGCCGCGATTCGCGCCGGCGCGCAGGCGGTCTTGAAGGCCAACCTCGCCTCGGCGGCGCAGGCGCCGGCCGCCCAGGCCGCGGCGATCGCCGTCGGCCTGAACCAGACCCGCGGCGTCACCCAGTCGGTGCTGATGCCCTATAGCGCCCGGCTGCGCGGCTTCGCCCTCTGGTACCGCCAGCTCTGGGCCGAGAGCCTGGGCAAGGAGGGCAAGGGCATGACGCCGATCGACGCCCTCGGCCCGGTCGATCAGCACAGTCAGCTGCAGCTCTATCTCGACGGCCCTTGGGACAAGCTGTTCACCGTCCTCACGCTGCCGAACCGGGGCCTCGGTCCCCGGATCGGCGCCGAGCTGGCCGAGGGCGTGGGGCTGGGCGGGCTTGCCGGCCGACGTGTCGGCGACCTGGTGGCGGCGATGCAGCGGGCCACGGCCGAGACCCTGGCCAAGCGCGGCCGCCCGGTGCGCCGGATCGCGCTTGAGCGGCTCGACGCCGAGACCATGGGCGCGCTGTTCATGCATTTCATCCTCGAGACCTTGATCGCCGCCGAGCTGTTCGAGGTCGATCCGTTCGGCCAGCCGGCGGTCGAGGCCGGCAAGGTGCTGGCGCGCCGCTACCTGGCCGACGCCGGCCGCGGCAACGGCGCCGCCTGAGGGAGCGGGCGGGCCCGTGAGAATCCGCCGCCTGCCGGAAGAGACGGTGAACCGGATCGCCGCCGGCGAGGTCGTGGAGCGGCCGGCCAGCGCCTTGAAGGAACTGGTCGAGAACGCCCTCGACGCCGAGGCGCGGCACATCGACGCGGTGCTGCTGGACGGCGGCCGCGAGCTGATCCAGGTCACCGACGACGGCTGCGGCATGAGCCGGGACGAGCTCGCCTTGAGCGTCGAGCGCCACGCCACCTCGAAGCTGCCCTCCGACGATCTGCTCGACATCCGATGGCTCGGCTTCCGCGGCGAGGCGCTGCCCTCGATGGCCGCGGTCAGCCGCATGACGCTGACCAGCCGCGCCCGCGGCGCCGGCGAGGCCTGGCGGCTGGAGGTCGACGCCGGCCGCGTCGGACCGCCCCTGCCGGCGGCGCACCCGCGCGGCAGCCGGGTCGAAGTGCGCGAGCTGTTTCACGCCACGCCGGCTCGGCTCAAGTTCCTCAAGGCCGCCCGCACCGAGCTCAACCATGCGCTCGACACCCTGCGCCGGCTGGCCATGGCGCACCCTGAGGTCGGCTTCGCCCTGCGCGAGGGCGAGCGGCAGGTGCTGAAGCTGCCGGCCGTCGCCGGCGATCTGTTCCAGGCCCGGCTGGGCCGGCTCGCCGCCGTGCTCGGCCGCGAGTTCGCCGACAACGCGCTGCCGATCGCGGCCGAGCGCGAAGGCGTCAGGCTGACCGGCTACGCCGGCCTGCCGACGCTGAACCGCGGCAACGCCGCGCAGCAGTACCTCTTCGTCAATGGCCGGCCGGTGCGGGACCGGCTTCTGCAGGGCGCCGTCCGTGCCGCCTATATGGACGTGCTGGCGCGCGACCGGCATCCGATCGTGGCGCTGTTCCTGGAACTGGCGCCCGAGCTGGTCGACGTCAACGTGCACCCGGCCAAGCTGGAGGTGCGCTTCCGCGATCCCGGCCTGGTCCGCGGCCTAATCGTCAGCGCCCTCCGCCATGCCATGGCCGAGGCCGGGCACCGGGCCGCCAGCAGCGTCGGCACGGCGGCGCTGGGCGCCGTTCGCACCGGCCAGGCGAGCCCCGGCTTCTGGTCCGAGCGTCGGCCGCCGTCACGCCCGCCAACAGGCCTGGCCGAGGCGGCGGCCGGCTTCCAGGCCCCATTCGCCGGCGCGCCGGCAGCCGCACCGCCGGTGGCGCGGGCGGAGGCCGCGGCCGCGGACGAGGATGCCACCGCGTTTCCCCTGGGTGCCGCCCGCGCGCAGCTGCACGAGACCTACGTCGTGGCGCAGAGCGCCGACGGCGTCGTCATCGTCGATCAGCACGCGGCGCACGAACGCATCGTCATGGAGCGGATGAAGGCGGAACTGGCCGCCAACGGCGTCGCCCGCCAACTGCTGCTGCTGCCCGAGGTGGTCGAGCTGGACGAAGCCGCCGTGGCCCGGCTCGCCGAACGCGCCGACGAGCTGGCCGAGCTGGGCCTCGGCCTCGAGCCTTTCGGCGCCGGCGCCGTGGTCGTCCGCGAGGTCCCGGCGCTGTTGGGCCAGACCGACGTGCGCGGCCTGGTGCGCGACCTGGCCGACGAGCTGGCCGAGCTCGAGCAGGCGCTAAGCCTGAAGGACCGGGTCGACCATGTCGCCGCCACCATGGCCTGTCACGCCTCGGTGCGCGCCGGCCGGCGGCTGACACTGCAGGAGATGAACGCGCTCTTGCGCGAGATGGAAGTGACGCCCAATGCCGGTCAGTGCAACCACGGCCGCCCGACCTATGTCGAGCTGAAGCTCGCCGACATCGAGCGCCTGTTCGGCCGGCGCTAGGGCTCAGCCGACCGCCGCGCGCCGGCGCAGGATGAACAGACGCGCCGCCCCGTAACGGCGCTGGTCGACCAGTTCGAAGTCTTCAGGGGCCTCGAAGCTCTCGGCCTTGCCGAGCTCGACCACGACCACCGCATCCGGGCCGAGCCAGCCCGCCTGGCTCAGCGCGCGGAGGGCGGGCCCCGCCAGCCCGGAGCGGTAGGGCGGATCAATCAGCACCAGATCGTAGCTCCGCGGCGGCGGTCCCGGCCGGGTCGCGTCCAGGCGGCCGACGGTGATCTCCGCCTCACCGGCGAAGCTGCCCGCGTTGCGGCGGATCAGGCGCAGCGCTTCCACGTCGTGCTCGATGAAATGGACATGGGCGGCGCCGCGCGAGAGCGCCTCCAGGCCGAGCGCGCCGCTGCCGGCGAAGACGTCGAGCACGGCCCGGCCCGCCGGCATCGGCCCCTCGGGCCCGCCGTAGGGGCCGTGCGCCAGCAGATTGAACAGCGCCTGACGGGCGCGGTCCGAGGTCGGCCGGATCTCGCGGCCCCGGGGCGCAGCAAGCCGCCGGCCCCTATGCCGGCCGCCGACGATGCGCATGGTCTCGCCGTCGACTTGGCGGCCGGCCGCGTGCCGGCGGCTTGCTGCGCCCGGTCGGCTGGCTCGGCCGGATACCGAAGCGCGCGGCACCGCCACCCAGCTGGTCGGCCAGCACCCGGTTCGGCACCGCCTCGACCGCACCCCTGGCCAGGTCGCCGAGCTGGAACGGTCCGTAGCCGAGCCGGATCAGCCGGGTCACCTCGAGCCCAAGATGGGCGCAGAGCTGGCGCACTTCGCGGTTCTTGCCTTCCTTCAGCGCCATGGTGATCCAGGCATTGGCGCCCTGCACCCGGTCGAGCCGGGCCTCGACCGGGCCGTAGCTGACGCCTTCGATGGTGACGCCCTGCGCCAGGCGCTGGAGCGCCGCGACGTCGACGCTGCCATGCACGCGGACCCGGTAGCGCCGGGTCCAGGCGGTCGACGGCAGCTCCAGGTGGCGGGCAAGCTCGCCGTTGTTGGTCAGCAGCAGCAGGCCCTCGGAGGCGATGTCGAGACGACCGACCGAGATCAGCCGCGGCAAGTCGGCCGGCAGCCGCTCGAACACCGTCGGCCGGCCTTCCGGATCGCGATGGCTGGTGATCAGCCCCTTCGGCTTGTGGTAGCGCCAGAGCCGCGTCGGCGCCGGACCGGCGACCGGCTTGCCGTCGACGCTGATCCTGGCCTCCGGGCCGACGTTCAGCGCCGGGCTGTCCAGCACCCGGCCGTCGACGGCGACGCGGCCGGCGGCGATCCAGCGCTCGGCCTCGCGGCGCGAGCAGAGGCCGGCGCGGGCCAGCACCTTGGCGATGCGCTCTCGGCGCTGGTCATTCATCGTCGATCACGGCCCGGCTGCCTGAAGCGACGGCTCTTATGCCCGCAATGCCGGCTTGACTGCAACCGATCGTTGCCGCGAAGTAGGCGCCGTGAAGGACAAGGCCTACATGGTTCTGGCGCTGGACGAGGCGCGGCGCGCGGCGAAGCGCGGCGAGGTGCCGGTCGGTGCCGTGGTCATCGCCGGCGACGGGCGGCTGCTCGCCCAGGCCGGCAACCGCACCGAGAGCCAGTGCGACCCGACCGCCCACGCGGAACTGCTGGCGATCCGGGCCGCCTGCGCCAAGCTGAAGAGTCCGCGCCTCACCGGCTGCGTCCTCTATGTCACCCTGGAGCCCTGCCCGATGTGCGCCCAGGCGATCAGCTTCGCCCGCATCGCCAGGCTCTACTGGGGCGCCGCCGACCCCAAGGGCGGTGGCGTCGAGCACGGCCCCCGCGTGCTGCACCAGCCGACCTGTCACCACCGTCCCGAGCTCTACCCCGGCGTCGGCGAGGCCGAGGCGAGCCAACTCTTGCGGGACTTTTTCCACGAGCGACGCTAGATTGCGCGCGGTCAAGGCAGAAACCGGCCGGCTGCGCCAGCCTACCGTCGAAAACGGGTTACCGAGGACACGCCATGGATTTTGAATATTCCGACCGTACCAAGGAGCTGATGGAAAAGCTCCAGGGCTTCATGGACCGGCACATCTACCCGAACGAGCGCCTGTTCTTCGAACAGATCGCCGAGGGCGACCGCTGGCAGCCGGTGCCGATCCTGGAGGAGTTGAAGCAGAAGGCGCGCGAGGCCGGGCTGTGGAACCTGTTCCTGCCCGAGAGTGAGCTTGGTGCGGGCCTCACCAACCTGGAGTACGCGCCGCTGTGCGAGATCATGGGCCGTTCGCCGATGGCGCCCGAGGCCTTCAACTGCTCGGCGCCCGACACCGGCAACATGGAAGTGCTGGTGCGCTACGGCACCGAGGAACAGAAGAAGCAATGGCTGGAGCCGCTGCTGGCCGGCGAGATCCGTTCCTGCTTCGCCATGACCGAGCCGGCGGTGGCCTCGTCGGATGCCACCAACATCGAATCCCTGATCGAGCGCGACGGCGACGCGTACGTCATCAACGGCCGCAAGTGGTGGTCCTCGGGCGCCGGCGACCCGCGCTGCAAGATCTTCATCTTCATGGGCAAGTCGGACCCGAAGAACGCCGACCGCTACAAGCAGCAGTCGATGATCCTGGTGCCGCGCGACACGCCGGGCATCAAGATCGAGCGCATGCTGACCGTGTTCGGCTACGACGATGCCCCGCACGGCCACGCCGAGATCACCTTCGACAACGTCCGCGTCCCGGCCTCGAACATGCTGCTGGGCGAGGGCCGCGGCTTCGAGATCGCGCAAGGCCGCCTCGGCCCCGGCCGCATCCACCACTGCATGCGCCAGATCGGCGTCGCCGAGCGCGCGCTCGAGGAAATGTGCAAGCGCACCAAGAGCCGCGTCGCCTTCGGCAAGCCGGTGGCCGAGCAGACGGTGACGCAGGAGCGCATCGCCCAGGCCCGCATCGAGATCGACCAGTCGCGGCTCCTCACCCTTAAGGCCGCCTACATGATGGACACGGTCGGCAACAAGGCGGCGCGCAAGGAGATCGCCATGATCAAGGTGGCCGCGCCCAACACCACCTTGAAGGTGCTGGACTGGGCCATCCAGGCGCACGGCGGCGGCGGCGTCAGCCAGGAGTTCCTGCTCGCCCACTGGTGGGCGCACTCGCGCACGCTCAGGCTCGCCGACGGCCCCGACGAGGTCCATCGCAACCAGATCGCGCGGCTGGAACTGCGCCGCTGGAACTGAGGTCGCGCGTTAACCGGCTGTCGCGGCCGTTTTGGGCCAGGTATCGGCGAAGGGGCGGGTGAGCGCGCGTTCCATCATTTCGAGGTGGTCCTGGCCGTAGAACATGTCGCCGTCGACGAAGTAGGTCGGCGAGCCAAAGACCGAGCGACGGATCGCCTCCTCGGTGTTCTGCTCGTAGACCGCCCGGACCTCTGAAGTCTGCGCCGCCGCGAGCAGCGCCCGCGCATCGACACCGGCCTTGCCGCTCAGCCGCGCCAGGGTGGCGCGGTCGGACAGGTCGGCATCATCGCGCCAATGCGCCTGCAACAGGCAGTGCGCCAGTCCGTCGACGTCCGCCGCTTCGATGTTGGCGGCGATCAGCATGCAGTTCGCCAGCGTCATGTCCTCGAAGTGGCGGCTGGGGATGCCCTGCATGATCGGTGCCTCGCGAAGCTCCGCCCAGCGCTCGATCTCGCGGCCGAAGAAATAGGCGCGCCGTGCCGGCGTGCGCCCGCCGCTGACGCCAGGCCCGGTCACATCGAGCACCCGGCCGAGATCCATCGGCTTGTGCGCGATCCGGCGCCCGGCCGCGCGCGCGATCTGCATGAAGCGGGCGGAGCCGATGTAGGCGTAGGCCGAATGCGCCGAGTAGAAGTATTCGATGTCGGTCATCTTTTCTCCCAACAGCTCAATGGCGCCAGAGCGTTGCCGCCGCTTGCGGGCAGGCCGGAATATCGCGCACTTAGAGGGAAAGCGGGGAGGGCCCGGAAGCGACTCCGGCGCTACCGCCGAGGTTCCGGTTCAGGACTCCGCCGGAGCTGCCGGGGTCGAGGCCTCGTCCGGGGTCCAGTCCATGCTGCCGCCCTCGAGGCAGTCGTGGATCGGCAGCTCTCCGGCGATGGCGGCGGCCGGTCCCAGGGCGAACAGCAAAGCTAGACAGAACATCATCTGGCGCATCGGCCACTCCTTCGCGGCAACGCCCGTTCTCGTGGCGACACTATAACAGCATTGCGGCCGGCCATGAAGCACGCCGGCGACCACTCAATCGGCGGGACCGCGACGCTTGATGCCGGCATAGGGCGTGCCGTCGCGATGCGTGTAAATCGCGGGCTTGCCGCCTGCGGGCGCCACCATGTCGATGTCGGGATAGTAGGCGGCGTCGTCGGCGATGCGGGTGCCGACCTCAAGGACAAGCGCGTCGCTCGCCGAGCGGTTCTGCAGGCAATGACCGTTGCCCTCACCGGCCTTGAAGCCGGCGGCGTCGCCGGCACCGAGGGTTTCCTCGCCGTCATCGCCGACGAGCACGACCTCGCCGGACAGTACGTAGACAAATTCGTCTGAATGGGTGTGCCAGTGCCGCTGGCTCGACCACGCCCCCGGCGGCAGACGCAGCAGATTGATGCCGAATTGCGTGAGCCCGGCGGCATCGCCGAGCTTTTTGCGCGCGCGCGCGCGGCAGGGCTGATCGAAAGGCGTTGGATACAGGGTCCCGACAATCGGCGCGAGGACCGCCGTGTCGATGCGTTTGGCCATATCTTCCCTTCCTCTCTCGTCGCCTCAGGCGCCCCGCGCGGCCGCGCTCAGCAGGTCGTCGATCACCCGCTCCAGGTGCTTGACGGTGTTGCAGACCCGGGCCAGCTGGCAGTAAGGCAGATAGCGCGGCATCTCGGAATCGCCGACGCCCCAGAAGCTCCTGGGCTCGGGGTTGAGCCAGATCACGCGCTTGGCCCGCCGGTAAATGGTCTCCAGCAGGTCCGGCCGCGGGTCGGTGTCGTTGGAGCGGCCGTCGCCCAGGATGATCACCGTGGTCTTGCGGTCGACCAGGTCGAGGAAGCCCGCCTCGAAGTCCTCGAGCATGCGGCCATAGTCGGTGGGCCGAAAGCCGATCCGGTGCAGCACCTGGACGATGGCGTCTTCCGCGCTCTCTCGCTCCAGCGTCTGGCTGACTTCGACCAGCCGGTCGGAGAAGGCGAAGGCGCGGACCTCGGCCAGTACCTCGTTCAGGCTGTAGAGGAACAGCAGCAGAAACCGCGCCGCCTGGCTGACCGAGCGGCTGACGTCGCAAATGGCGACCACTTTGGGCTTGTTGACGCGCTTCTGCCGCCAGTACAGGTCAAAGGGCACGGCGTCGTGGCCCATATTGCGGGCGACGGTGCGGCGCACGTCCAGGCGGCCGCGCCGGCGCTTCCTGAGGCGCCGGGTATGCTTCTCCGCGAGCCGCTTGGCCATGCGGCGGACGAGCCGCTGCATGCGGGCGAAATCGCGGGCTTCCAGGCTGGAGAGGCGGGCCTCGGCGAGGAACTCCTCGCGCAGGCGCTCGGAGGCCGGCACCGCATAAAGCCGAATCTGCCGCTCGAGCAGGCGCCGGGCCTCGGCGAGGAGGAAGCGGCGACCGGCCTCCAGCGCCTCCGCTTCGCCGGCCGCCGCCGCCGTGCCGACGCCGCGGAGAGCCCAGATCAGCTGCTCCAGCTGCCGCAGCCCCATCTCGTCGAGCAGGCGGCGGGCCAGCACGCCGCGCTGGGTCGAGAAGCGGATCTCGGCGACGCCGACCCGGTTGGCGGCGACTTCCATCTCCCGCGCCAGCGCCTCGAGATCGCGGTTGCGAAGCATCTCCGCCAGCGGCAGGCCGGCAACGGCACCGGCCGTCGCCGGGTCGGCTTCCGGGAGCTCCGGCAACGCTTCCGGATCGGCCGGCTCGCGGGCGAAGAACAGCTCGAAGCAATCGTCGAAGCGCTGCTTCTCGTCCTCGCTCTTGGCCACGGTGACCGCCAGCGCGTCCTTGAGCAGGGCGCGGTCGGCGAAGCCGACCAGAGCGGCAACGTCGTGCGCTTCGATGCTCTCGCGCACCGAGAGCGGCACTTCGGCGGCGCGCAGCGCCTTCAGGAAGCGGTCAAGCGCGGGCTGCATCGACGGTTGCAGCCTCGCGCCCGGCCCTGCGGGTCATCTCGACGAGCTTGGGCGCCACCTGCTCGATGTCGACCTCGAACTTGAGCAGCACGTTCAAGGTATCGCGCACCTGTTCGACCTCCAGCTGATCGGCGTTCAGCAGCATCAGCACCCGGGCCCAGTCCAGGGTCTCGGCGAGAGAAGGCAGCTTCTTCAGGTCTTCGCCGCGGAGCTGCTGGATGAAGTGGACCAGCTGGCGGTTCAGGCGCCTGGAGATGTCGGGCAGCCGGGCGGCGACGATGCGCTCCTCGGTCCGGCTGTCGGGGAAGGGAATGTAGAGGTGCAGGCAGCGCCGCTTCAGCGCGTCGCCCATCTCGCGCGTGTTGTTGGAGGTCAGGAAGACCATCGGCGGCGTCACCGCCCGGATGGTGCCGATCTCGGGGATCGAGACCTGGTAGTCGGAGAGGATCTCCAGCAGGAAGGCCTCGAACTCCTCGTCCGACTTGTCGACCTCGTCGATCAGCAGCACCGCGCCCCGCTCCTGGCGCAGCGCCTTGAGCAGCGGCCTGGGCTCGAGAAAGGGTTCGGAATAGAACAGATCGCCCTCGGCGTGCAGGCGCGCCATCGCCTCGTCCAGGGTCGCGGTGTCGGCGATGACATCGCCCAGCTTCTCCTTCAGGATCTGGGTGTAGAGCAACTGCTTGCCATACTTCCACTCGTAGAGGGCCTTGCCCTCGTCCAGGCCCTCGTAGCACTGCATGCGGATGAGCGGCAGCTCCAGCCAGGCCGCGGTGGCGAGCGCCAGCTCGGTCTTGCCGACGCCGGCCGGGCCCTCGACCAGGACCGGCTTCTTCAGGTGGGCGGCGACGAACAGCGCGGTGGCGATGCGCCGCGTGGCGATGTAGTCGACGCCGCCGAGGCCGTCGATGATGGCCTCGACACTCGCCAGTCCGGGTTGACTGCTTTTGCTCATGGCGCCTGCGCCGCTCCTGCAAGGGCGATCATCCGAGCGTGGCCGCCGGCTGATCCAGCCCTTTGTCCTGCCCCTTGTTACCCGTTCGCGCGCCGCGCTGCCACCCTCTCGCGCGGGGAGACGGCGGTCCCGCGCGACTGCGACGGGTTCAGCCCCGCGAGCGGCTGCGGACGGCGAGGGCGCCGGTGCTTTCGACGAAGTCGGCGTGCGCGCGCAGGCTCTCGTTGACCAGGATCGCCGCCTTCAGGGCCTCAAGCCCGTCCTCGCCCGAGACGGTGGGGCGCCGCCGCTCGCGCACGGCGGCGAGGAAAGCGGCGATCTCGCGCTCCAGCGGATCGCCTTCGCTGTAGGTCTCCTCGGTCAGCGCCACCGGCGGCGAGCGCCCGGCGGCACGGCGGGCGGTGACGATGGTGCGGCGGTCGAAATCGACGGTGGCGTAGAGGTCGTTGGCGAAGACGCGCATTCGCCGCTCGGTTTTCAGGCTGATGCGGCTGGCGACGATGTTGGCGACGCAGCCGTTGGCGAACTTGAGGCGGACGCTGGCGATGTCCTCGGAATCCGTGAACACCGGCGCGCCGACGGCGTCGACGGCGAGGATCGGCGCCTCGACCAGGGACAGCACCAGGTCGAGGTCGTGGATCATCAGGTCGAGGATGACGTTGACATCGGTGCCCCTGGCCTTGAACGGGGCGATGCGGATGGAATCGATGTAGAGCGGCTCGAACGCCTGACGGCGCAGCGCCTCGACCACGCCCGAAAAGCGCTCCAGATGGCCAACCTGGAGAATCCGTCCGTGAACCTGTGCGATCTGCACCAGCTTCTCCCCGCTGAGGACCTCGGCGCAGATCGGCTTTTCCACCAGGACGTCGACCCCGGCCTCGAGAAAGGCGCGCGCGACCTCGAAATGCGAGACGGTGGGCACGGCGACGCTGACGGCGTCGACCCGGTCGAGCAGGTTGCGGTAATCGCTGAGCGCCTCGACGCCGAGGGCCTGGCCGACCGCCGCGGCGCGCGCGCCGTCGATGTCGGCCACGGCGGCGAGCCTGGCGTCGTCGGAGGCGGCGTATTTCTCAGCGTGAAAACGCCCAAAGTGACCGACGCCGACGACCGCGACGGTGAGCGCGTCGCTCATGGCCGTGCCGTCATCGCTGACATCGTAGGGCTCCGTCATCGGCTGCCGTGTCCGCCCATCGCACGAGTAAACTACGGCAATAACAATATGATAGCCTGATTCGCGGCGGACAGATACCGTTGCGGGCGTCATTCGCGGCGGCACCGCCGCGCCGCCGGGCGCTGGGGAGGGCTGGAAGATGAAGATTGCGGTGATGGGAACAGGCGCCATGGGCGGCTATGTCGGCGCCCGGCTGGCGACGGGCGGGGCCGAGGTCAGCTTCATCGCCCGCGGCGCGCACCTGGCCGCGATCCGCGAGCACGGCCTGAAGGTGACCAGCCCGCAAGGCGACATGTTGATCAGCCCGGCCACGGCGACGGACGATCCGGCCGAGATCGGACCGGTCGACCTGGTGCTGCTGGCGGTGAAGATGTACGACGTCGAAAGCGCGGCGAAGCGCATTCGACCGATGGTCGGGCCCGCGAGCGGCGTCGTCACCTTGCAGAACGGCGTCGATGCGCCGGGCATCGTCGCCGGCCTCTTCGGCGAAGCGCGCACCATCGGCGGTGTCTGCCTGATCAACGGCGAGATCGTCGCCCCGGGCGTGATCCAGCACAATGCCTTGAACGCGGTCATCGTCGGCGAGCTCGCCGGCGGTGCCAGCGAACGGCTGAACCGCTTCGCCGAGTTCGCCAACCACGGCGGCGTCGAGGCCAAAGTAAGCGAAGACATCCGCCTCGACCTCTGGCGCAAGCTCATGCTGCTGGCCCCGCTGGGGGCGCTCAGCGCCATGATCCGGCTGCCGCACGCGCGCTATCACGACGTGGCCGAGAGCTGGCGGCTGGTCGAGATGGGCGTGCGCGAGGTCTTCGCCGTCGGCAAGGCGAATGGGATCGCGCTTTCGGAGGCGGATGTCGAGAGCACGATGAAGCTCGCGCACGGCATGCGGCCGACCTGGAAGGCCTCGCTCACCGTCGATCTGGAACAGGGCAAGCGGCTCGAGGTCGACGGGCTGGCCGGCGCCGTCTGCCGCTACGGCGAGACGGCCGGCATCGACACCCCTTTCCACCGCGTCGCCCTCGGCGTCCTGAAGCCGCACGCCGAAGACGCAGGCTGAGAGCGCGAGTGCGGGCGGTCAGTGCACCTGCTTGGCCTGGCCTTCCCAGTAGGGCTTGCGCAGCTCGGCCTTGAGGATCTTGCCGGCGCCGCTCAAGGGCAGAGGCTCGGTGCGGAATTCCAGGCTGCGCGGGCATTTGTAGTTGGCGATCAGCTGATGACAGTGGGCGATCAGCGCTTCGGCGCTCACCGCCTCACCCGGCTTCAGGCGGGCGATGGCGTGCACCCGCTCGCCCCATTTCTCGTCCGGCACGCCGATCACCGCGCACTCGACGACCGCGGCGTGCTGGTGCAGGGCGTTCTCGACTTCCGCCGAATAGACGTTCTCGCCGCCGGAGATGATCATGTCCTTCATCCGGTCGACGATGTAGACGAAGCCCTCCTCGTCCATGTAGCCGCCGTCGCCGCTGTGCAGCCAGCCGTTCCTGAGGGTCTGGCGCGTCAGCTCCGGCTGCTTCCAGTAGCCGAGCATGACGTTGGGGCCGCGGCCGCAGATCTCGCCGACCTCGCCCGGCGGCAGCTCGTTGTCGTCGCCATCGCGGATCGAGATCTCGCAGGTCGGCACGGCCAGCCCCACCGAGGCCATGCGGTCGCCCGCGACGTGCTGCTCGGGCGGCAGCAGGGTCATGATCGGCGCCGCCTCGGTCTGGCCATAGCCCTGGATGAAGCCGACCTTGGGCATCAGCTGCATGGCCCGCCTGATCACCGCCTCGGGCATCGGCGAGGCGCCGTACATCATCCGCCGCAGGCTCGAGAGGTCGTAGCTCGCGGCCTGCGGGTGCCGCACCAGCATGTTGATCATGGTCGGCACCAGCAGGCCCATAGTGACCCGTTGCGTGGCGATCGCCTCGAGCACCGCCGTCGGCTCGAAGCCGGGCACGTAGCAATGCCGGCCGGCCATCAGCGTCACCGCGAAGGAGAGGGCGCCGTCTGCCAAGTGGAACATCGGCGCCGCGTGCAGGTAGACCGAGCCGCGGCCGATGCCAAGGGCCGCGGTGGCGTTGAGGGCGTTGCTCACCAGGTTGGCGTGGCTCAGCATCACCCCCTTCGAGCGTCCGGTGGTGCCGCCGGTGTAGAAAATGCCGGCCAGCTCGTCGCCGCCCCGCCCGGCGTCGGCCACCGGGGCGGCGGCCTCGACCAGAGCCTCGTAGTGGGTCATGCCGGCGGGCACCGCTTCGTCGCCGAGGTAGACCACGTGCTGAAGGTCCGGAAGCTCGCCCCGGATGCGGCCGAGGATGTCGAGGAAGTGGTCGTCGATGAACAGCACGCGGCTGTCGGAATCGCCGAGCCAGAAGACGATCTCGGGTCCGGCGAGGCGGGTGTTGACCGGCACGAAGACGGCGCCGGCCCAGGCGACGGCGAAGAAGAACTCGAGATAGCGGTCGGAGTTCAGCGCCAGGATCGCCACCCGGTCGCCGGGCGCTATTCCCAGGCCTTTGAGGCCGGCGGCGAGCCTGGCCACCCGCTCGGCGAACTGCGGCCAGGTATGCTCGCGCCCGCCGCAAATGCCCGCCAGGCCATGCCGGTTGACCTGCGCCGCGCGCCGCAACGACTGGGTAAGCTGCATGGCGCTCGCCGACATCGCTATACCTTGCCGCCGACCAGTGTCCAGGCCTGTTCGGCCCTGAGCCGGCAGACGTCCTTGAAGCTGGTGGCGCGGGCCGAGGAGGCGATGCCGTCGAGACCGCGCTTGTAGACGCCCTGCACGATCGCCGCCATGCGGAACAGCGCGAAGGCCACATGGAAGCTCCAGTCCTCGATCCCGCCGCGGCCGGTCAGCCGGCAGTAACGGCCGACGAAGTCCGCCTCGCTGGGGATGCCGGTGGCCTCGAAGTCGACGCCGATGAAGCTGCCGGTGTGGCCGGTATCGGCGTGGTAGCCCATGCAGCAGTAGGCGAGATCGGCCAGCGGATGGCCCAGGGTCGAGAGCTCCCAGTCGAGGACGGCGACGATGCGCGGCTCGCAGGGGTGCACGATGCAATTGCCGAGCCGGTAGTCGCCATGCACGATCGCGGTCTCGTCGGCGGCGGGAATGTTCTGCGGCAGCCATTCGATCAGCTGGTCCATCGCGGCGATGCTCTCCGTCTCGGAGGCGCGGTACTGCTTCGACCAGCGGGCCAGCTGGCGGGCGTAGTAGTTGCCGGCCCGGCCGAAACCGGCGAGACCGACGGCGTCCTGGTCGACGCAGTGCAGCGCCGCCAGTACCACGACGAAGCGATCGTAGAGGGCGCGCCGTTCGGCCGGAGCAAGTTCGGGCAGCAGCGGGTCGGTCAGCACCCGTCCCGGGACGTGCGCCATGACGAAGAACTCGGTGCCGATGATCGCGGCGTCCTCGCACAGGTGATGGGTCGCGGGCACCGGCACGTCGGCCGCCGCCAACGCCGACATGACGCGATACTCGCGCTCGACGGCGTGCGCCGAGGGCAGGAGCTTGCCGGGCGGCTTCTTGCGCATGACGTAGGCCCGGCCCGGGGTTTCCAGCAGATAGGTCGGATTGGACTGCCCGCCCTCGAACTGCCGCACCGTCAAAGGCCCGGCGAAGCCGTCCAGATGCCGCTCGAGATAGCGCGCCAGCGCCGCCTGGTCGAAGACGTGCGCCGGGCGCACCGCGATCAGCTCGACGCCGGCGAAGCCTTGGTTCATCCGGCCATGGCCTCGACCTGGGCCCAGGCCGCCTCGGCCATCGGCCGGGCCCGCCGGCCCTGCTCGATGGCGTGCTCGCTGGCGGCGGTGCCGTCCAGCGCCCGCCCCATGATGCCCTGCAGGATGCCGGCCAGCCGGAACATGTTGTAGGCGAGATACCATTCCAGGTTCTCGATGCCCTCGCGGCCGGTGCGGCGGCAGTAGGCGGCGACGTATTCGGCCTCGCCGGGGATGCCGAGGGCGGCGAGGTCGAGCCCGGCGACACCGCGGAACAGCTCGCCGCCAAGGCGCCAGCCCATCAGCTGATAGGTGAAATCGCCCAAGGGGTGGCCCAGGGTCGAGAGCTCCCAGTCCAGTACCGCCAGGACACGCGGCTCGCTGGCATGGAAGATCATGTTGTCGAGCCGGTAGTCGCCGTGCACCACCGTGGTCTCGTCACCCGGCGGGATGTTCTCCGGCAGCCACTCGATCAGCCGGTCCATGGCCGGGATGCTCTCGGTCTCGGAGGCGCGATACTGCTTCGACCAGCGCGAGATCTGCCGGGCGAAGTAATTGCCCGGGCGGCCGAAGTCGGCCAAGCCGACGGCCCGGTAATCGACCTTGTGCAGCTCGGCCAAGACCTCGTTCATGGCGTCGTAGACGGCCCAGCGCTCGGCCTTTTCCAGCCCCGGCAGGCCGGGCTCCCAGAACACGCGGCCGTCCACCCATTCCATGATGTAGAAGGCCGTGCCGACGATGGTTTCGTCAGCGCACAGCGCGTAGGTCCGGGCCACCGGCACCGGCGTCTCGGCCAGGGCCGAGATCACCCGGTATTCGCGGTCGACCGCGTGCGCCGAGGGCAGAAGCTTGCCCGGCGGCTTGCGGCGCAGCACGTAACGCTTGCCGCCGGCGCTGAGCTTGTAGGTCGGACAGGACTGGCCGCCCCTGAACTGCTCGACTTCCAGGGTGCCGCTAAAGCCTTCGACGTGCTGCTCCATGTAGCGCTGCAGCCGGCCGACCTCGAAGCGGTGCTGCTCGCGCACCGGCATGGTGCCGCTGAATTTCTCTTCGAGCTGGGCCATCGGCTGTCCGATTACTCTGCTCCACCCGACCGGCGAAGGCGCCGTCCCGGCGCCGGTCCCGGCATACTAGCACGCAGCCTTGCGGCGCAAACCGCGAGGCGGGCTCGACGGTCGCAGATGATCAAGCGGCGGTCTTGCGCGCGATCGAGCGCCGGCCCTTGTTGATCGCGCTCAGGAAATCGATGCCCTCGGCGGCGATGGCGTCGCCGACCATCTCCTCGCCCTCGCTCTCCAGCTCGCGCATGTCGACCCAGGCGGCATAGAGCGCCCGCGTACGCTCGGTGATGATGCCGGCCTTGATCAGGGTCCTGGTGAGGACGCGGAAGATGTTGGTGCCTTCTTTCAGCTCGTTGCGCCGGTCGTCGTCGTCGTAGACCTCGCGCACGCTCTCACGCACCTCTTCCCAGGTCAGGCCGAACTCGGGATAGACGATCTGCTTCTGGCGGATGTTGACCAGGTTGAAGAGCAGGCTCTCGAACACCTCGGCCGCCCAGTCCTCGATCTTGTCGCGCTCGGCCGGGCTCAGCTTGGGCATGGTGCGCTCGGCCCAGATCTTGCCGAACTTGTGGTGGAAGGCCTCGTCGGTCATGACCAGCTGCACCAGCCGCCTGAGCAGCGGATCGTTGGCGTGCGCGTGCAGGTTGGCGAAGGCGCCCATGGCCAGACCTTCGAGCAGCATCTGCACGCCGACCAGCTTCTTCCAGATCAGGTCGGTGGTCACCAGCTCGCTCATCAAGTCGCCCAGGACCTCGCCGCAGGGCAGCGGCTTGCCCCAGCGCGCCCCTCGATATAGCGGGCGAAGGCGGTGACGTGGCGGGCCTCCTCGCGGGCCTGGTTGGCGGCGTATTCCTGTGCCCCCGGATCGTGCAGCAGGCTGCACAGACCGGCCGAGAGCGAGAGCGCCGCCTGCTCGCCGTGCAGGATGCCCGAGAGCTGCCAATGCATGATCCGGTTGCAGAGGCCGATGCGCTGCTTTTCGCTCAGCCGCGCCATCACGGCGCCGCGCATCTCCTGGATGCGGTGCGGCGCCATCAGGTATTCGTTCTCCAGATCGAATGGCGTCGAGAAGTCGAGATAGGCGGAATCGAGCGGATCCCAGAAGTGCTCGTGCGTGGCCGAGATGATCTGGTCGAAGGCGTCGGACCGCATGCCATAGCGGTCGACCTCGATCAGGCGCCGGAAATCGGCCGGGTCGACCACGTCATAGGTCGCATCGTAGGTGATCTGCTGCTCGCTCATGGCTTCGCCTTCCGAGCCCCGAATTCGAGCCCCGGTTATATTTTCAGCTTCCACGGCCGCGGTCCAGTCGCCCGCGTCGAGGCGTCCGCGCCGGTGTTAGTGTGGCGGATTTGAAGTTCGTACATTACTTGCGGCAGCTCAGAAACGAACTTCAAATCCAAGACCACACTAGAATCATATAGTTGCTAGTGTCCTAATCGAATCCGAAATTCGTACGGAGCCTGCTGAGAACGGCAACGAATTTCGGCTTCGGAACACTAGCCGCGGCCCATCGCGCGCCAGCCGATGTCGCGGCGGCAGAAGCCGCCCGGCCAATCGATGACGTCAACGGCCTGGTAGGCGCGCTCGCGGGCCTCGCCGACGTTCTGGCCGAGCGCGGCGACGCCCAGCACCCGGCCGCCGCTGGCGAGCACGCGGCCGCCCTGCAGCCGGGTGCCGGCATGAAAGATGGTCACCCCCGGCAGCTCGCCGGCGACGCCAAGATTGCCGATTTCGCTGTCTCTTTCGTAGGCGCTCGGATAGCCGTTCGCCGCCATCACCACGACCAGCGAGGCCTCGTCGTGCCAGCGCAGATCCACCTTGTCCAAGAGGCCGTCGGCGGTGGCCAGCAGGACCGGCAGCAGGTCCGACTTCAGCCGCACCAGCAGGGCCTGGCATTCGGGATCGCCGAAGCGCACGTTGTATTCCAGAAGCTGCGGACCGGCCGAGGTGATCATCAGGCCGGCGTAGAGAACGCCCTTGAACGGCCGGCCCTTCTCGGCCATGGCCCGGACCGTCGGCTCGATGATCCGCCGCATCGTCGTTTCGACCAGGGCCTCGCTCATCACCGGGGCCGGCGAATAGGCGCCCATGCCGCCGGTGTTGGGACCGGTGTCGCCGTCGCCGACCCGCTTGTGGTCCTGCGCGGTGGCCAGCGGCAGGACGTGCTCGCCGTCGGCCAGAGCGAAGAAGCTCGCCTCCTCGCCTTCGAGAAAGCCCTCGACCACGATCTCGGCGCCCGCTTCGCCAAAGGCACCGCCCAGGACGGCTTCGGCCGCTTCCACGGCCTCGGCGACGGTCTCGCAGACGAGTGCACCCTTGCCGGCGGCCAGGCCGTCCGCCTTGACCACGATTGGGGCGCCCTGCTCGCGGATGTAGGCGCGGGCGGCGCCGACCTCGGTGAAGCGCCGGTAGGGCGCGGTCGGGATGCCGTATTCGGCGCAAAGGTCCTTGGTGAAGGCCTTGGAGCCCTCCAGCACCGCGGCCTGTGCGGTCGGGCCGAAACTCCTGATGCCAGCGGCCTCCAAACGGTCGACCAAGCCGCCGCAGAGCGGCGCTTCCGGGCCGACGACGACGAAGTCGATCTCTTCGGAGCGGCAGAAGCCGACCAGGCCGTCGAAATCCATGACATCGATATCGACGCAGCGCGCCTCCTGGGCGATGCCGCCGTTGCCGGGAGCACAGAACAGCGCGTCAACCAGGGGGGATGCGGCCAGCGACCAGGCCAGCGCGTGCTCGCGGCCGCCGGCGCCGACAATCAGAACGTTCATGGCCACGCCCCCGGCGCCATGGAACCTCGCTCGGACTTTTGAGGCATCGGCAGCTCTTGTATCATGGGTACCGAACTTGGGACAGCCGCCGATGAGCGAACCTTCCAGCGCCGCGGGCGCCGCAAATCTGCCCGAATTCACGGTCAGTGAGATCTCCTTCCGCCTGAAGCAGGTAGTCGAGGAGAACTTCGCCTATGTCCGGGTGCGCGGAGAGATCTCCGGCTTCATGCGGGCCCGCTCGGGCCATTGCTACATGAGCTTGAAAGACGACAAGGCGGTGCTGGACGCGGTCTGCTGGAAGGGCGTCGCCGGCAGCATTCGCTTCGAGCCGGCGGACGGGCTCGAGGTCGTCTGCACCGGCAAGCTGTCCACCTACCCCGGCCGCTCGCGCTACCAGTTGGTGATCGAGCGCATGGAGCCGGCCGGGGTCGGCGCCTTGATGGCGGTGCTGGAGGAGCGGCGCAAGAAGCTCGCCGCCGAGGGCCTGTTCGAGGAGGCAGGGAAACGGCCGCTGCCCTACCTGCCAGGGGTGATCGGGGTCGTCACCTCGCCGACCGGCGCCGTCATCCGCGACATCCTGCACCGCCTCAGGGAGCGCTTCCCGCGCCGGGTGCTGATCTGGCCGGTGCTGGTGCAGGGCGAAGGTGCTGCCGAACAGATTGCCGCCGCCATCGAGGGTTTCAACCGCCTCGCACCCGGCGCGCCGCTGCCACGCCCCGACCTGTTGATCGTCGCCCGCGGCGGCGGCAGCGTCGAGGATCTGTGGGCCTTCAACGAGGAGATCGTGGTCCGTGCCGCGGCGGCGAGCGCCATTCCGCTGATTTCCGCCGTCGGCCACGAGACCGACACCACCTTGATCGACTTCGCCGCCGACCGCCGCGCGCCGACGCCGAGCGCGGCGGCGGAGATCGCGGTGCCGGTGCGCGCCGAGCTGATGGTCGATCTGGCCAATCTCGACCGCCGGCAGGCGCAGGCGGCGCGGCGGCTGGTCGCCGACCGGCGCCGCCACCTCGAGGGCCTGGCCCGCGGCCTGCGCGGGCCCCGTGACCTGCTCGCCCTGGCCAGCCAGCGCTTCGATGACGCCGGCGAACGGCTGGAGCGCGCGCTGCTGGCGCTGATCGGCCTGCGGCGCAGCCAGCTGGCGACGCTCGCCGCGGCCTTGCGGCCGCGCCTCCTGGCCCAGGAGGTGGGCCGCCAGGGCGAGCGTCTGGAGGCCTTGACCGGGCGGCTCGCGCGTGCCGCGGCGCAGCGGCTGGAGCAGGCCCGCCGCCGGCTCGAATTCCAGGTCAAGCTGTTGGAGAGCCTCTCCTACCGCAACGTGCTGCGGCGCGGTTATGCCGTGGTCCGCGATGCCGCCGGCGCCCCGCTGGTTGCCGCCGCGTCGGCGGCGGCCGGCATGGCGGTGGAGATCGAGTTCCAGGACGGCCGCATCGGCGCCCAGGTCAGCGACGCGCCGCGGGCGCCTCGCGCCGCGAGCCGGCGGCGGCCGCGCGGGCGCGGCCAGGGCGAGCTGTTTTAATCGGAAGCTCCCCGGCGCTCCTCAGGCCAGCGGCGGTGCAGCCACAGCCACTGCTCCGGCCGCTCGCGGATCCAGCTCTCGAGGACGCGATTGATCTCCGCCGTCACGGCCTCGATGTCGGCCTCGCGGTCGCCGCTGTCGGGATGCGCCAGCGGCGGCCCGAAGCTGATGCGGAAGCGGGCCCCGCCGAGCCGCTCGCAGCGCATCGGCAGCAGCGCCAGGCGATAGTGCAGCGCGAACTGCGCCGGTGCCGGCGTGGTCATCGCCGGGCGGCCGAAAAACGGCACGGCGATGCCTTCATTGAGTTTCTGGTCCACCAGCAGGCCGATCGCGGCGTGGTCCTTGATCAGCGCCAGCAGGCGCCGCGCCCCTTGGTGGCCCTTGGCGACGCGCTCGGCGGCACTGGCGCCGCGCGCCGTGATCAGCAGCTCTTCGACCAGCGGGTTGTTGGCGCGCCGATGCACCACCGCCATTGGCCGCCTGCGATCGGGCGTGACGAGGGGCAACAGCTCCCAGTTGCCGATGTGACCGGAAAACGCCAGCACCGCGCGACCGCTTTCGAAGGCGCGCTCGGCATGCTCCATGCCGGCCACCTGGATGCGGCTGGCGGGTCCATCGATGTCGCGGAACTCGGCCAGATGCGCAAGCTCGGCCATGGTGCGGCCGAGATTGTCCCACATGCCGCGAGCGACCCGCCGGGCTCCGTCGACGCCCAGTTCCGGCATCGCCCGGTGAAGGTTGTGCAGGGCCCGCCGATGCCACGGCAGCAGCGGGCCGAGGCAGCGCAGCAGGGTCCCGCCGAGGGCCGAAGCGGCATCCAGCGGCAGCGCCCGCAACACGGCAATGACCAGGCCGAGGCCGGCCGCCTCCAGCCGGTAGCGGAGCGGATGCCGCAGGGGCAACTGGGCCGCGGTCGCCTCAGGCATCGGCGAAAAGGCGCTGCAGCAGCTGGCCGATCAGCTCCGGATGCTTGAACTCCAGCTCGACCTCCAGGACCTCGACCATGGCCCGAGCCTCCGCCGGCAGACGAACGTGATCCTTCGCCGTCGTCAGCAGGCGCGCGCCCTTGGCGGCGGCGCCCTCGACCAGGTGCATGATTTCCGCCGCATCGAATTGGTGGTGGTCGGCGAAACGGTGCGCTTCCAGCACCTCGACCCCGAGTGCCGTCAGGGTCTCGAAAAACTTCTCGGGCCGGGCGATGCCGGCGAAGGCGACGGCGCGGGCGCCGACCAGCCTGTTCGCCGGCGGCACCGGCGCCAGCCGGGCCAGCAAAAGCGGCTTGTCGCGCGGCAGCGCCAGCTCGGCGGGGACCGCCTCGAGCGGCGCCAGGGGCGCTTCGATCAGGACCACCGCGTCGGCGCGGGCCAGGCCTGTTCGGATCGGTTCGCGAAGCGGGCCGGCCGGCAGCAGCCGCCCGTTGCCGAAGCCAAATCCAGCATCGACGACAACAAGCGAAAGATCCTTGGCAAGGCGCGGGTTCTGAAAGCCGTCGTCCAGGACCAAGCAGTCGGCGCCGGATTCGATCGCCAGCCGGGCGGTCGAGACGCGGTCGCGGCCGACCCAGGTCGGCGCACGGAGCGCCAACAGCAAGGCCTCGTCGCCGACCTCGCGGGCGTCGTGGCGCTCGGCATCGACCCGCAGCGGCCCCGGCATCCGGCCGCCGTAGCCGCGGCTTATGAAGTGCGGGCGTCGCCCCTGGGCGAGCAACAGCTTGGCCACGGCCAGGGCGGTCGGGGTCTTGCCGGCGCCGCCAGCGACCAGATTGCCGACGCAGACCACCGGACGCTCGACCTGCCGCGGGGTCACCGTCAGCCGAACCAGACGGCGGCCGGCATCGTAGAGCCAGGCGGCGGGCGTCAGCAGCCTGGCGGCGGCCCCGTCGTGGCGCCAGAACTCAGGCATCCACATGCGCGCCGCGGCTTTCCAGGTAGGGTAGAATCTTGTCCAAGAGCGCCTCGCGGATCTGCTGCCCCTCCTCGCTCAGCTCGCGTCCGGCGTCGGCCATCCTCCGGACCCGGCGCGAGTCGTCGAGCAGCCTGGCCAATTCGCGCGCGAGGCCGTCCGCGTTGGCGACTTGGATCGCGGCCCCTGCCTCGGTCAGGGTGCGCATGCTGTCCTCAAAGTTGTGCATGTGCGGCCCGAACAGCAGGGCGCAGTCCAGGCGCGCGGCCTCAAGCGGATTGTGGCCGCCGTGCTTGACCAGAGAGCCGCCGATGAAGGCGATCGGCAGGGCCCGATAAAAAACACCCAGTTCGCCCAGCGTGTCGGCGAGATAGATTTCGGTCGTCGGCGTGATCGGCTCCATCCCGGTGCGGCGGCTGACCTCGAGCCCGGCGCGCCGCAACAGGTCGCGGATTTCCTCGCCGCGCTCCGGGTGACGCGGGACGATGAAGGTCAGCAGCTCGGAAAACTGTTCACTGAGCCGCTTGTGCACTTTGGCGATCAGCGCCTCCTCGCCGGGATGGGTGCTGGCCGCGAGCCAGCAGGGCCGCTCGGCGACGGCCCGCTCCATGCGCTCCAGGGCCCGCGGCTCGGCCGGCAGCGGCAGTCCCGCCGCCTTCAGGTTGCCGACCCAGGTGACGTTGTCGGCGCCCAGCGTGCCGAGCCGGCCGGCGTCCGGCATGCTCTGCGCGACGCAGAGATCGAAGCACCGCAGCATGGTCCGGATCAGTCCCGGCGCCCGCGACCAGCGCTGAAACGACTCCTCCGAGATGCGCGCATTGACCAGCAGCATCGGAATACCGAGATCGAAAGTCTCCAGCACCAGGTTGGGCCAGAACTCCGATTCCACCCAGATCGCCAGGTCGGGGTGCCAATGGTCGAGGAAGTTCTGCACCGCCGTGTACTTGTCGATCGGCGCATACTGATGAAAGGCGCGCTTCGGCAGGCGCTGCGCCATCAGCTTGGCCGAGGTCATGGTGCCGGTGGTGATCAGCACGTTGAGGTCCTCGTCGCGCTCCAGCATGCCGTCGATCAAGGTCAGCGCCGACATCGATTCGCCGACGCTGGCGGCATGCACCCAGACCAGCCGGCCCGGCGGCCGCGGCCGGCTGGGATAGCCCATGCGCTCACCGATTCGGGTCGGATCCTCCTTGCCCTGGGTAACGCGCCGGCGCATGTGCAGGTGGATGAGCGGCGTCAGCAGGACGCTGAACAGACGATAGAGCAGGGCTGTCACCCCGCGCCTCCCGCCGCGCCTGTGCCGTTTCTCGATCCGATCTTTGCCATCGCCTCTCGCCCGGACCGCTGTCGGTTTCGCTGCTGATAGCATAAACCGGGCCTGCGGCAAGGGCATCTCCGAGACCAAGAACGGTTGTGCTTTGACGGCTCAGGCGCCGAGCCGCGAGACCTTGGGCGCGCTGTCCTGGGCGGCGAACTGCAAGGCGTGGAGGCGGGCGTAGAGGCCGCGCCGGGCCAGCAGGTCCTGGTGCGTGCCGCTCTCGACGACGCGGCCCGCCTCCATGACGAAGATCATGTCGGCGGCCATCACCGTCGACAGCCGGTGCGCGATCACCACCGAGGTGCGGCCCCGCATCAGCCGGCGCAGTGCTGCCTGCACCTGCTGGTCGGATTCGGAGTCGAGCGCCGAAGTCGCCTCGTCAAGCAGCAGGATCGGAGCGTTGCGGATCATGGCGCGGGCAATGGCGATGCGCTGGCGCTGCCCGCCCGATAGACGCAGGCCGTCCTGGCCGACGATGCTGTCATAGCCATCGGGCAGCGCCCGGATGAAGCCGTCCGCGTCGGCCGCCGCGGCGGCGGCGATAATCTCGGGCTCGCTCGCCCCCGGCCGCCCGTAGGCGATGTTGGCGCGGACCGTATCGTCGAACAGCGTCGCTTCCTGGCTGACCAGCGCGATCGCGCCCCGGAGCGAGGCCAGCGTCACCTGGCGCACGTCCTGGCCGTCGATCGACAGCGTGCCGGCATCGAGGTCGTAGAAGCGTGGGATCAGGTTCAGCAGCGTGGTCTTGCCGGCGCCCGAGGGGCCGACCAGGGCGACCATGGCGCCCGCCGGCACCGTCAGCGTCGCCTCCTTCAGCGCCGGCACCTCGCCGCCGTAGCTGAAGCTGGCCTGCTCGAAGCGGATCTCGCCGCCCTCGACCTTCAGCGGCCGGGCTGCCGCCGCGTCCCGGATGCGCGGCGCGACGTCCAGCATGGCGAAGATCCGCTCCGCCGCGGCGATGCCCTCCTGCAGCGTCGTGTGCAGGTTGGCCAGGCTTTTCAACGGCTGGTAAGCCATCAGCAGGGCCGCCAGGAAGGCGGTGAAGGCGCCAAGCGTGATCGCCCCCGACTGCGCCTGCCAGCCGCCATAGAGGATCGCCGCGGCCACGGCGATGCCGCTCAACGCCTCCATCACCGGGCTGGCGGCGGCGCGGGTGCGGATGGCGCGCATCAGCTCCTTCAGGCGGCGACGGATCGCCTCGCGGGCGCGTGCGGTCTCGTGCTGCTCCATGCCGTAGGCCTTGACCACGCGGACGCCCTCGAAGGTGTCGCTCAAGTGCGCCGCCAGCAGGCCCGTCGCCGTCTGCGAGCGGTCGGCGGCACGGCGCATCTTGCGGCCCAGCTTGCGCATGGCGATGCCGGCGAGCGGCAGGGCGAAGAGGCTGACCAGCGCCAGCCGCCAGTCCTGCACGAACATCACGACGACGAGCGCGATGACGGTGCAACCGTCCTTCAGAATGCCGGTGACGGCGCGGCTGACCGCCTCGCGCAACAGCCCGACGTCATAGAGAAAACTCGAGACCAGCTTGCCGGTGTGGACCTCGTGCAGATAGGTCAGATCGGCGTTGATCAGATGGCGGTACAGGCGCAGCTGGGTGTCGGCGACGATGCCCTGGCCGACCGCGGCCATCAGCACGCCCTGTCCGTAGGCGGCGGCGGCCCTGAGGAGGGCGACGGCGACGGCGGCGACCGGCAGCAGCACCAGCATGGCGGTGTTGTGGGCGATGAAGATCTCGTCGATCGCCGGCTGCAGCAGCCAGGCGTTGACCCCGGAGGTCGCGGCCACGACCACCATCAGCGCCGCGGCGAGGCCGATCCGGGGGAAATAGGGGCGGACGTCCTGGGCGATCAGGCGGCGCAATAGTCCCAGGCCCGAGCGCGGCCGCTCGCGCGCGCTGCCGGCGGATGTCGGGGAATCGGGGCTGGTCACACGAAGGGTCCGCGCCTCATGTTCGCTGGCGCAACATAACAGGGCCGGGAATCGACGGCAACGAACCGGCCCCGTGGCCGAACCGGCCCGCGCGCGCTATGTTGAGATGGCCTACCGCCGTCGAGGGAGAGCGTGCGATGAATGCCCGGCCCGAGATCCGCTACAGCGCCTGCCCGCACGACTGCCCGTCGACCTGCGCGCTCGAGGTGGAGCGGCTCGACGACTACACCATCGGCCGGGTCCGCGGCGCCGAGGACAACAGCTACACCGCCGGCGTGATCTGCGCCAAGGTCGCCCGCTATGCCGAGCGCATCCATCACCCCGACCGCCTGAAACAGCCGCTGCGCCGGGTCGGCGGGAAGGGCTCGGGCGAGTTCAAGCCGATCTCGTGGGACGAGGCGCTGGACGAGGCCGCCGAGGGCCTGCTGCGGGCCGAGCAGCGCTACGGCTCCGAGGCTGTCTGGCCTTACTACTACGCCGGCACCATGGGCCTGGTGATGCGCGACGGCATCAACCGCCTGCGCCACGCCAAGAAGTATTCCGGCATGCACGCCACCATTTGCGTGACCTTGTCGTGGACCGGCTTCATCGCCGGCACGGGCAAGCTCGCCGGCCCCGACCCGCGCGAGATGGCGAAGTCGGACCTGGTGGTGATCTGGGGCACCAACCCGGTCAACACGCAGGTCAACGTCATGACCCACGCGATCCGCGCCCGCAAGGAGCGCGGCGCCAAGATCGCCGTGGTCGACGTCTACCGCACCGGCACCGCGGCCCAGGCGGACATGCATATCTGCCTGCGTCCGGGCACCGATGGCGCGCTTGCCTGCGCCGTCATGCACGTGCTGTTCCGCGACGGCTATGCCGACCGTGACTACCTACAGAAATACACTGACTGCCCGGCCGAGCTTGAGGCGCATCTGCAATCCCGCTCGCCGGCGTGGGCGGCCCCGATCACCGGCCTGCCGGTCGAGGAGATCGAAGCCTTCGCCAAGCTGATCGGCACCACCAAGCGGACCTATCTGCGCCTCGGCTACGGCTTCGCGCGCAACCGCAACGGCGCCTTCAACATGCACGCCGCCTCGTGCATCGCCGCCGTTACCGGGGCCTGGCGGTACGAGGGCGGCGGCGCCTTCCACAACAACGGCGCCATCTACACCTGGGACCGCTCGATGATCGAAGGGCACGACCTGCGCGACCCCTCGATCCGCCTGCTCGACCAGTCGCGCATCGGCCCGGTGCTGATGGGCGAGGCCGACGCGCTGATGGGCGGGCCGCCGGTGGCGGCGCTGTTCATCCAGAACACCAACCCGATGATGGTGGCGCCGGAATTGAACAAGGTGCACCCGGGGTTCGCCCGCTCGGACCTCTTCACCGTGGTGCACGAGCAGTTCCTGACCGAGACCGCGAAGATGGCCGACATCGTGCTGCCGGCGACGATGTTCCTGGAGCACGACGACATCTACCAGGGCGGCGGCCACCAGCACGTCATGCTGGGCCCGAAAGTGATCGAGCCGCCGGAGGGCTGCCGCTCCAACCACGAGGTGATCTGCGCCCTGGCCAAGCGGCTCGGCGCCCGGCACCCGGGCTTCGAGATGAGCGGCCTCGAGCTCATCGACCACACCCTCAGGGCCTCCGGCTATCCGGCGCTCGAGGCCCTCAGGGAACGGCGTTGGATCGACGTGCAGCCCGACTTCGAGACCGCCCACTACCTGAACGGCTTCGCCAACCCGGACGGCAAGTTCCACTTCCGTCCGAACTGGGGCCGCTTCAAGCCCGAGGGCTTCGCGCCGGCGGGCTGGCAGGAGGCGCGCCCTGGCCTGCCCGACCACTGGCCGGTTATCGAGGAGGCGAGCGCGGAGAAGCCGTTCCGCCTGGTGACAGCGCCGGCGCGCAACTACCTGAACTCCTCCTTCACCGAGACTCCGACCTCGATCAAGCGAGAGGGACGGCCGCAGGTGAAAATCCATCCCGAGGACGCCGCCGCGCTCGGCATCGCCAACGGCGCCCGCGTGCGACTCGGCAACCACCGCGGCAGCGTCGTCATCCATGCCGAGATTTTCCCCGGCCTCCGGCGCGGCGTCGTCGTGGTCGAGAGCGTCTGGCCGAACCACGCCTTCGAGGAGGGCATCGGCATCAATGCGCTGACCGGCGCCGACCGCATCGCCCCGATCGGCGGCGGCGCCTTCCACGACAACGCGATCTGGATCAGGCCGGTCGCCGCCTAGAGGAGAGGCCGTGGCGCCGCGGCAACGCGAGCGGATCATCGACACCGCGCTGGCCCTCGCCGACGAGGTCGGATGGGATCGGGTCCGGTTGCATGAGGTGGCGGCGCGCCTCGGCCTCCCCCTCGCCTGCATCCACGAGCATTTCCCCGAGCTCGACGCGGTGGCCGAGGCCTGGCTCGCGCGCGCCGACCAGGCGATGCTGGCGGTGGCCGAGCGGGCCGACCTGGCCGGGCTGACGCCGCCCGAGCGTATCCACGCGGCGCTGGTCGCTTGGTTCACCGCGCTTGGCAACCGGCGCCGGGTGCTGCGGCGCATCATCGCCTACAAGCTGACGCCCGCGCATCTGCACCTGCAGGCCGCCGCCGTGATCGCGACCTCGCGCCGCGTGCAGTGGCTGCGCGAGGCGGCCCTGCTCGACGCCGCCGGTTTCCGCAAGTCGGTCGAAGAGGCCGGCCTGACCGCGCTGTTCCTGGCCACCCTCGCCGTCTGGCTCAGCGATACTACGCCCGAGTTCACGCGCACCCGCGAGGGCCTGCGCCGCCGCCTCGCCCTGGCCGACCGCCTGATGGCGCGGTTATTCCCTCAGCGCTGAGCGGCGCAGGGGGTCGGGTAGGCGGTGAGCGCGTTCTCCGGCCGGGCAAGCACGGCCCGGGCCTGCTCGCAGTCGCGCCCGATCTGCGCCTTCAAGGCCTCGAGGCCGTCGAACCTGCGCTCGGGCCGCAGGTGCTCGACGAAGGCGACGCGGACCTGCCGGGCGTAGAGGTCGCCGGAGAAGTCGAAGACGTGCACTTCGAGCACGATGCCCTGGCCGTCGACGGTGGGCCGGCGACCGAGATTGGCCGCCCCGGTGTGCCAGGTGGTGCCGTTCGGACCGTCGATGCCGACATGCACGGCATAGACGCCCAGCGCCGGACGGAAGGCGCCCGGCGACAGATGCAGGTTCGCGGTCGGAAAGCCGATGGTCCGGCCGCGCCGGTCGCCGCCCCGGACCCGCCCCTCGATTTCCCACCAGTGGCCCAGCAATTCCGCGGCACGGCGCGCGCGCCCGCCCTCCAGGTCGACGCGGATGATGGTCGAGGAGCAGACGTCGTCGTCGTGCATCACCGGCCCGATCACGGTGACCTGGAAGTCGTGGACCTCGCCCAGACGCTGCATCAGCTCGGCATTGCCGGCGCGGCCCCTGCCGAAGACGAAGTCGTAGCCGATGACGACATGGCCGAGGCCGAGTCCGGCGACCAGCACGTCGGCGACGAACTCGTCCGCGGTCTTGCGGTGGAGCGCGGCGTTGAAGCGCAGCGCGAACAGCACCTCGACGCCGAGACCGGCGAGGATGCGGGCCTTGTTGCGGAACGGCGTCAGCCGGAACGGCGGGCTGTCGGGGGCGAAGACACGGCGCGGGTGCGGCTCGAAGGTCACCAGCCCCATGGGTGCGTCGGCCGCCGCGGCGATTTCGGCCGAACGGCCGATCAGCGCCCGGTGGCCGCGGTGTACGCCGTCGAAATTGCCGATCGCCGCGACCGCGGCCCTGAACTGGGACGGCACCCGGCGATAGTCGCGCACGATCCGAATCGTCGTCACTCCGGCGGCTGCCTCAGGGACACCCTCCACCCCCTCTTAAACCGTGCGAGCCGGAGCGGACCGGCCCCTCAGAGCATCGCGCGGGACGGTACCAGCATCAGGGCCTGGCCCTCAACGACCAAGGTCTCGCCGACGGTGCAGATGGTATCCAAGCGGCAGCGCCGCTTTTCGCGGTTGATCTCGATTACGTCGGCGCGCGCGGTCACGGTATCGCCGGCGCGGACGGGTGCGGTGAACTTCAGATCCTGCTTCAGATAGATTGCCCCGGGACCAGGCAGCTTGGTGCCGACCACGGTCGAGATCAGGCTGGCGGTCAGCATGCCGTGGGCGATGCAGCTGCCGAATTGGGTCTGTTCGGCGAACTCGCGGTTGAGGTGCAGCGGGTTGAAGTCGCCGGAAATGCCCGCGAACAGGACGATGTCGGCCTCGGTCACGGTGCGCGAGTAGAACGCCGACATGCCGACCTGCAGGTCCTCGATGACATAGCCGTGCAATTCCTTGTGCAGGTCGATCGGGCCGGGGGCCCGGGCAAGCGATACGGTCATCAACAGTCCTTTCGCAGGTGCGTATGAATTTTTGCGGTGCAAAATATAGAGTCCGGCGAGTCGGGGCGCAACATATCCGTGATACTGCGTGTGGCGGCTTGCGGACACCGGTTTGATCGCGCAACGTGCGGCCCATGGTGGCAGGGACGAGAATGCGGCCGCTGGCCGACTTTCCGGCAGCCGGACGGCGCCGCATCCAGGTCGTGCTGACCGACATCGACGACACGCTGACCGACGGCGGGCGGCTCTCTGGCGCCGCCTACGGCGCCATGGAGACGCTGGCGACGGCGGCAATCGCCGTCGTGCCGGTGACCGGGCGGCCTGCCGGCTGGTGCGACCACATCGCCCGGATGTGGCCGGTCGCCGGCGTCGTCGGCGAGAACGGCGCCTTCTACTTCCGCTACGACCGCGTTTCGCGGCGGATGCTGCGGCGGTTCTGGCGCACGGCGGCCGAGCGGGCCGACGACCGGCGCAGGCTCGAGGCCCTGCGCCAGCGCATCCTGGCGGAGGTGCCGGGCGCGGCGGTCCCCTCCGACCAGCCCTACCGGATGGCCGACCTCGCCATCGATTTCGCCGAGGACGTGGCTCGCCTGAACGAAGCCGCCATCGACCGCATCGTCGGCCTGTTCGAGGCCGCCGGCGCCCGCGCCCGCATCAGCTCGATCCATGTCAACGGCTGGTTCGGCGACTACGGCAAGCTGGCGATGAGCCGCCGCTTCCTCCGGGCGGAGCTGGGCCTGGATCTCGAACGCGACAACGACCGCATCGTCTTCGTCGGCGATTCGCCGAACGACGCCGCCATGTTCGCGGCCTTCGAGGCCAGCGTCGGCGTCGCCAACGTGCGCGACTTCATCGGTCGCATCGAGACCCCGCCGGCCTGGGTCGCGCGAGCTCGCGGCGGCGCCGGCTTCGTCGAGCTCAGCCAGGCCCTGCTCGCGGTCCGCGATTGAGCCTCACCAGGCGAGCCCGGCAATCACCATGCTCGGCTCGGCGCCCCTCTCCGCCAACGCCCTGGCGATCGCCGCCCGATCCAGCGGCGCGCCGGCGATAAAGCCGACCTCGGCGCCGTGGATGCCGCCGGCGATCCAGACCGAATCGATGCCATAGGCACGCCCGCCGGCGATGTCGGTGGCGAGGCCGTCGCCGATCACCACCACCCGCTGCTTCCCGGTTCTGCCCAGGCGCTGGAAGGCCATGTCGAAGATGCTGGCGTGCGGCTTGCCGTGCTGGCGCACCTCGCCGCCCATGGCCTCATAGGCGCGGGCCAGAGCGCCGGCGCAGGGAATGACGCGCTCACCGCGCATCACCGCCAGGTCCGGGTTGGCGCAGACCATCGGCAGGTGCCGGGCCAGGGCCCGCCGCAGCATCGGGCGGTAGGCCTCGACGGTCTCGCCGTCGTCGTCGACGAGGCCGGTGTTGAGGAGGTAATCGGCGTCCTCGAAATCGACCGCCTTGTCGGCGACGGCGTCCACGACGCCGCGGTCGCGCTCGGGTCCGACATGGAAGAAGCGCCGCCCGAGGGCGGCATGCCAGGCATCACTGCGCTCGTTCAGGGCGCGGACCGTGGCATCGCCCGAGGAAACGATGGCATCGAAGCTGTCCACGGGCACGCCGACGCCGGCGAGCCGCTCAGCCACCGCCGCCGCCGGGCGCGGCGCGTTGGAGAGAAAGACGACGCGCTTGCCGGCGGCGCGGAGCCGACGCAGGCAGTCGACGGCGCCGGGATAGGGCTCGACGCCGTTGTGGACGCAGCCCCAGAGATCAACGAGGAAGTCGTCGTAGGCCGGTACTAAGCCGGCGATGCCGTCGATGAAGCGTGGTGCCATCGCCCTCTGCCGATCGCTGGATGCCTGTCCCAGTGGCGGCAGCGACATACCCGCTTCGCGGCGCCGGCGTCAATGCGGCGCCATGCCGACTACGTCCGGTGCCGAATGCCATGGCGCGCTCAGTCGATGGAGGGGCCTGCCTCGGCGGCGATCAGATGCTTGCGCGGGCTGGCCCACGGGACAGCGCCGCCGGGAACGCGCTGGCTGGCCTTGCTGCCGACCGACTGCCAGGCGACGCCGCTCGCCACCAGGCAGCTGGCGCCGTCCGGGCGCGTGATGATGATGGTCCAGGTCCCTTTCTCCGAGGTCAGAACCTCGAGCAGCGTGTCCTCGCTGACCAGGCCCACGGCGGCCGGACTCTCGTTGAATTCGCTGCGGAACTGATCGACGACGCGGCTGCGCTCGGCGCACACGTTCTGCGCCATCGCGGGTGCTGCCAAGGCCAGGGCGGCAGCAGCGGCCGCGAGCAAGTTTGCGTTTCGCCACGACATGGCATTCTCCTTGACTGTCGGCGACCGCAACTGTCGCCAGGCTGTTAACGCATCGAGATGGGGTCGGGAGGCGTGACAAAGCGGTGTCAAACGCGTGTCACGTGCGGCTGCCGCCCGGATTTCGACGGCAAAGCCGGCGGCACGAGACCGGGGCACGCTTGTTGCGGGTGGCTCCCGCGGACTAGGATGGCCGCCCTGAAACCGGAGCCCCGGGAGCCCTCACATGTCCGGTGACGACAAGCTTCGCAGCCAATACTGGTTTGGCCGCACGGATCTGCTTGGCTACTCGTACCGCAGCTGGATGAAGAACCAGGGCTGGGCGCCCGACATGTTCGAGGGGCGGCCGGTCATCGGCATCGCCAACTCGGCCTCCGACCTGGTGCCCTGCAACGCCCATCACCACCAGGTGGCCGAGGCGGTGAAGCGCGGCGTGCTCGAGGCCGGCGGCTTCCCGCTGGTGTTTCCGACCATGTCGCTGGGCGAGACGCTGATGCGGCCCTCGACGATGATGTTCCGCAACCTGATGAGCATGGACCTGGAGGAGACGCTGCGCGCCAACCCGATCGACGCCGTCGTCGTCCTGACCGGCTGCGACAAGACCACGCCGGCCTATCTCATGGGTGCGGCCAGCGTCGATCTGCCGACCATCGCCGTACATGGCGGGCCGATGCTGAACGGCAAGTTCCGCGGCCGCGACATCGGCTCAGGCACCGACGTCTGGCGGATGAGCGAGGAGGTCCGCGCCGGCACCATGACGCTCGAGGACTTCCTCGGCGCCGAGTCGTGCATGTCGCGCTCGGCCGGGCACTGCATGACCATGGGCACGGCCTCGACGATGGGCAGCATGGTCGAGGCGCTGGGCCTGACCCTGCCCAACACGGCGGCGGTCCCGGCGGTGGATTCGCGCCGCTACGTCGCCGCCCAGCTGGCCGGCCGGCGCATCGTCGAGATGGTGCGCGAGGGCACGGCGATGTCGAAGATCGTGACCCGCGAGGCGTTCGAGAACGCGATCCGCGTCAACGCGGCGATCGGCGGCTCGACCAACGCCATCATCCACCTGATCGCGCTCGCCGGACGCCTGGGCGTGCCGCTCGACATCGACGACTGGGACGAGAACAGCCGCGGCCTGCCGCTGCTGGTCAACCTGCAGCCCAACGGCGAGTACCTGATGGAGGACTTCTATTACGCGGGCGGCCTGCCGGCGGTGATGCGGGCGCTGGGCGAGAAGCTGCACACCGAGGCGCTGACCGTCTCGGGCAAGAGCGTGGCCGAGAACGTGGCCGGCGCCGAGGTCTACGACAGCCGCGTCATCGCCGGCCTCGATGCGCCGTTCAAGACCGCCAACGCGCTCGCCGTGCTGAAGGGCAACCTCGCCCCCGACGGCGCCGTCATCAAGCCCTCGGCGGCGACCCCGGCGCTGCTGCAACACCGCGGCCGCGCCGTCGTCTTCGAGGACAACGAGGCGCTGCACCGCGCCGTCGAGGACGATAGTCTCGACGTCGACGAAAGCTGCGTCCTGGTGCTGAAGGGCGCCGGCCCGCGCGGCTATCCCGGCATGCCCGAGGTCGGCAACTTCCCGCTGCCGAAGAAGATTCTGCGCAAGGGCATCACCGACATGGTCAGGATCTCGGACGCGCGCATGAGCGGCACCGCCTACGGCGCCGTGGTCCTGCACGTCGCCCCGGAATCGGCGGTCGGCGGCCCCCTGGCGCTGGTCCGGAACGGCGACATGATCACGCTCGACACCGAAGGCCGAAAGCTCAGCCTCGAGGTCTCGGACGAGGAGCTGGAGAGCCGCCGCCGCGCCTGGACGCCGCCGCCGCAGGGCGAAAGCCGCGGCTATGCCCGGCTCTATGTCGAGCACGTCCTGCAGGCCGACAAGGGCTGCGACTTCGACTTCCTGGTCGGCGCCTCCGGCCACGGCATTCCGCGCGCCAACCATTGAGCGGCGCATGACGTTCGAGCGCTTGATCGACGTCGGGCCGCTCGGTGCGCGCGGCCGGGCCGAGGCCCTGCCGGCCTCGAAGATCCGCGAGGTCGGCAATGCCGGCATGGGCATCGAGGACGTGATCGGCCTGTGGTACGGCGAGCCCGACCTGCCGACGCCCAAATTCATCACCGATGCCGCCGCCGCGGCGCTGGCCCAGGGCCGAACCTTCTACACCGAGAACCTGGGCATCCCCGAGCTCAGGCAGGCGATCTCGGAGTACATGAGCCGGGTGCACGAAAAGCCGGTCCCCGTCGAGCGCGTCTCGGTCACCGCCTCGGGCATGAGTGCGGTCAACCTGGTCCAGCAGGTGCTGACCGATCCCGGCGACAACGTCATCGTGGTCGGGCCGATCTGGCCCAACCTGATCGCCACCATCGGGCTGATGGGCGGCGAGCCGCGCCTGATCCCGCTCAAGTTCGGCAACCAGGGCTGGAGCCTCGATCTCGAGCGCCTGTTCGACGCCGCCGACGGCCGCACCCGCGCCATCATGGTCAACAGCCCCAGCAATCCGACCGGCTGGGTCGCGAGCCACGAAATCCTGGCCCGGATCCTGGCGTTCTGCCGCGAACGCGGGATCTGGATGATCGGCGACGAGGTCTACAGCCGCATGGTCTACGACGGCCGCCTCGCCGCGCCCTCGGTGATCGACCTGGCCGAGCCCGAGGACCAGGTGATCGCCATCAACTCGTTCTCCAAGTCCTGGTGCATGACCGGCTGGCGGCTGGGCTGGCTCGCCGCCCCGGCGAAGCTGATGCCGGTCTTGGAGAAATGCATCGAGTTCCACTACTCCTGCCCGGCCGAGTTCAGCCAGGTCGCCGCCGTCACCGCGATCCGCGAGGGCGAGCCGTTCATCGCGGAGATGCTCCAGCGTTACGGCAAGTGCCGCGAGATGACCATCGCGCGGCTCGGCGCCAGCCCGCGGGTCCGCCTGGCCCCGCCGGAAGGCGCTTTCTATGCCTTTTTCGCCGTTGAAGGCATGAGCGACAGCCTCGAGTGGTGCAAGCAGGTGCTGCGCCGGACCCATGTCGGGCTGGCGCCGGGCGCCGCCTTCGGCCCGGACTGCGAGCGGTACATCCGGCTCTGCTACGCCTCCTCGCTGGAGCGGCTCGAGCGCGCCTTCGACCGGCTCGAGCCGGTGTTGCGCTAGCACATCATGTCGGGCACAGCAGCGATACCCCCCTCCCTAACCCTCCCCCACAAGGGGGGAGGGAATTCTGAGGCGGTGCGACCGCGAGCCCCCCTCCCCCTTGACGGGGGAGGGATGGGGAGGGGTGGCATCCCGTCCAGCGAGAAGGCACAAGCGACGACGTGAACAGCGAGATGAGGTCCTGATGCGCATGGTCATCACCGGCGGGGCCGGCTTTATCGGCCGCAAGCTCGCCGCCCGGCTCTTGAGCCTGAACCGGCTTTCCGGCCCGCACGGGCCGGAAGCAATCGACGAGCTGGTGCTGTTCGACCAGACCGCACCGCCCGAGGGCGCCTTCGAGGACGCCCGCGTCGCCATCGTCACCGGCGACATCACCGACCCGGAGACGGTCGACAAGGTCATCACTCCCGGCACCGACAGCATCGTCCATCTCGCCGCCGTGGTCAGCGCCGGCGCCGAGGCCGATTTCGACCTCGGCTGGCGGGTCAATCTTGACGGCATGCGCAACGTGCTGGAGGCCGCGCGCCGTCTCGGCACCTGCCCGCGCGTGCTGTTCGCCAGCTCGATCGCGGTCTACGGCGGCGAGTTGCCCGAGACGGTCATCGACGAGACGCCGATCACGCCCGAGCTCTCCTACGGGGCGCAGAAGGCGATCGGCGAATTTTTGATCGCCGACTACAGCCGCAAGGGCTTCATCGACGGCCGGGCGATGCGGCTGCCGACCATCGTCGTCCGCCCCGGCAAGCCGAACAAGGCGGCCTCGGGCTTCGCCTCCGGGATCATCCGCGAACCGTTGGGCGGCATCGATTTCGTCTGCCCGGTGCGGCCCGAGTCGTGCATGGCGATCATGTCGCCGCGCCGCGTCGTCGAAGCCTTCCGCCATCTGCACGAGTTGACGCCCGAGGCGCTCGGCAACGACCGGCGGCTGCTGCTGCCCGGGCTCCGGGTCTCGATGGCCGAGGCGGTGGCGGCGCTGGAGCGGGTCGCCGGCAGCCGGCCGCGCGGGCGGATCAGCTTCGAGGTCGACCCGGTGATCCAGGGCATCGTCGACGGCTGGCCCAGGGAGACCCGCTCGGCCCGCGCCGAGGCTCTGGGCTTCCAGGGAGATCAGAGCATGGACGAGATCATCCGGGCGCACATCGAGGACGAGCTGTGAGCGGACGGCTGGCCGGCAAGCGCTGCCTCGTCACCGCCGCGGCCCAGGGCATCGGCCGCGCCACGGCGCTGGCCTTCGGCGCCGAGGGGGCGGAAGTCATCGCCACCGACATCAACCTGCCGATGCTGGCCGAGATCGACGGCGCCGCCGGCATCAAGACGGCCCGGCTCGACGTCTGCGACCCCGACGACATCGCCCGCGCCGCGGCGCGCCACGGCAGCCTCGATGCGCTGTTCAACTGCGCCGGCTTCGTGCACCACGGCACGGTGCTGGAAGCGACGGAAGCGGAGTTCGACTTCGCCGTCGAGCTCAACGTCAAGTCGATGTTCCGCACCATCCGCGCCTTCCTGCCCGCCATGCTGACGGCCGGCGGCGGTTCGATCGTCAACATGGCCTCGGTCTCGGGCTCGATCAAAGGCATCGTCCAGCGCGCCGTCTACGGCATGACCAAGGCGGCGGTGATCGGGCTGACCAAGAACGTCGCCGCCGACTACGTCGGCCAGGGCGTCCGCTGCAACGCCATCGCGCCCGGCACGGTGCAGACGCCCTCGCTCGATGACCGCATCAACGCCTTCGACGATCCCGAGGCGGCGCGCCGGGCCTTCATCGCCCGCCAGCCGATGGGCCGCCTGGGCACGCCCGAGGAGGTCGCCGCCATCGCCGTCTATCTCGCCTCGGACGAGAGCCGCTACACCACCGGCCAGGTCTTCATCGTCGACGGCGGCATCACCATCTGACGCCGGACCCGGGCTTCTTTTCACCGGGCGACGTTCCGAACCGTGCAATGCGGCGAGTTCCCGCAGGTTTCGTCCGTCATTGCGAGCGCAGCGAAGCAATCCAGAATGCCTACACCCAGGCCCAGCGCCGTCCTGGATTGCTTCGTCGGCTCCGCCTCCTCGCAATGACGAGTGGGGACGACTAGCTAGTAAGTCGCGCGGCCGCCGGAGAGGTCGAAGACGGCGCCGGTCGAGAACGAGCAGTCCTCGGAGGCGAGCCAGGCGATCATCGCCGCCGCCTCCTCGACCAGGCCGAGGCGGGCCATCGGAATCTTCGAGAGCATATAGTCGACGTGCTGCTGGCTGATCTGGTCGAAGATCGCGGTGCGGATCGCCGCCGGGGTGATGCAGTTGACCAGGATGCCGGTCTCGGCCAGCTCCTTGCCCAGGCTCTTGGTCAGGCCGATCACCGCCGCCTTGGTCGCCGAATAGGCGGCGGCATTGGGGTTGCCTTCCTTGCCGGCGATCGAGGCGATGGAGACGATGCGGCCGTAGCCATGGCCCAGCATCTGCGGCACCAGCGCCCGGCAGCAGTTGAAGACGCCGGTGAGGTTGAGGTCGACCACCGCCTGCCACTCCTCGTCGCCGTATTCCCAGGTCTTCTTGGTCGGCCCGGCGATGCCGGCGTTGTTGACCAGGATGTCGACCTTGCCCTGCGCCTCCACCGCGGCCTTGGCGGCGGCGGCGACCTCGCCCGACTGGGTGACGTCGACGGCGCGGCCGGAGAGCCGCGCGCCGGCGGCCGCCGTCTCCAGGGCGGCATCGATCGCCGCCTGGTCGCGGTCCCAGATCAGCACCGTGGCCCCCGAGGCGAGGAAGCGTCCGACGGTCGCGAAGCCGATGCCGCGGGCGCCGCCGGTGATCACCGCGATGCGGCCTGCGAGGTCGATTTGGTTCATGGTTCTGTCATCCCTTGTGGCGCGGGGCGGGCCTCAGCCCGGAACGCGGCTCAGGCCCGGCACTATGCCGCCCTGCCCGCCGCGGCGCCAGCCCCGGCGCTTCAGCGCGCGAAGCGCTCGCGCAGCGCCGTCTTCTGGATCTTGCCGGTGGCGGTGTGCGGCAGCTCGGCGACGAAGACGACCTCGTCGGGCAGCCACCACTTGGCGACCCGCTCGGCCAGGTAGGCGATGATTTCGTCCTTGGTGACCGCCCCCCCCTTGGCCCGGACGACGATCAGCAGCGGCCGCTCCTGCCACTTCGGGTGCGGCGCGGCGATCACCGCCGCCTCGGCGACGCCGGGATGGCCGACCGCCGCATTCTCGAGCTGGATCGAGCTGATCCACTCGCCGCCCGATTTCACCAGGTCCTTGGCCCGGTCGGTGATCTCGATGCTGCCGGCGGCATCGATGCTGGCGATGTCGCCGGTCGGCATCCAGCCCTCATCGTCCAGCAGCGGCGTCCCTTCGCGGCGGAAATAGGCGCTGGCGATCCAGTGCCCGCGGATCATCAGGTGGCCGACGGCCTTGCCGTCATGCGGCAGAGGCTCGCCCGCCTCGTCGACGATGCACACCTCAGAACCGCAAAGCGGCACGCCCTGCCGGCGGCGCACGGCGGCGGCCTCGGCCGCATCGGCGTCGGCCCGCGGCCGGGCGAAGCTGGCGGCGGCGGTGGTCTCGGTCATGCCCCAGGCGTGGATGGTCCGGATGCCGTAATCCCGCTCCAGCGCCTCGGCCAGGGCCGGCGGCACCGCCGAGCCGCCCGAGAGGACGCGCCGCAGCTGCCCCAGATCCTGCCCGGTCTCCTTCAGATAGTCGCGCATGGCGAGCCAGATCGTCGGCACCGCCATCGCCATGGTCACGTCCTCGGCGACGATCAGCTCGTGCAGGCTCGCCGCGTCGTGGGCGCGGCCCGGCAGCACCAGCTTGGCGCCGCTGATCGCGCAGGCATAGGGCGCGCTCCAGGCGTTGCAGTGATAAAGCGGCGCCACCGCCAGCACGCTGTCGGCGGCGGCGTAGTCGGCGACGCCCGCGCCGGCGACCGCCCAGGCCTGCAGCACGGTGCCGCGGTGGCTGTAGAGCGCCCCCTTCGGATCGCCGGTGGTGCCGGAGGTGTAGCAGAGGATCGAGGCCTGGCGCTCATCGAAGCTGGGCCAGGCGAAGTCTCCGTCGCCCTCGGCCAGCAGCTCCTCGTAGCAGATCAGGCCCGGCAGTCGGCTTGCCGCCGGCATCGAGGCGGCGTCGGTCAGCAGCACGTAGGTGTCGACGCCCGAAAGCCTCGGCGCCAGAGTCTGCGCCAGTTCCAAGGTCGCCGGGTCGATGAACAGCCAGCGCTCGCCGGCGTGGTTGACGGCATAGGCGATCTGGTCGGGAAAGAGCCGCGGATTGGCGGTGTGCAGCACCATGCCGGCCGCGGGCACGGCGTGGAACACCTCGAGGTGGCGGTAGTGGTTCCAGGCCAGCGAACCGACGATCTCGCCCTGCCGCAGGCCGCGGCGCGCCAGGGCCGAGGCGAGGCGCTTGGCACGGCCTGCCATCTCGGCATTGCCGTAGCGGTGAAGCGGCCCCTCGACCGTGCGGCTGACGATCTCGACCGCGCCGTGGTAGGCAGCCGCGTAGTCGACCAGGCCGCTCAGCAGCAGCGGGCGCTCCTGCATTAGGCCCTTCATCGCTCAGCCCTCGCGTCAGCGGCCATCCTTGGTGAACGGATAGATGCGGGTGATGTCGGCGCCGGGCGCGGCCTCGAGGAAGCGGCGCCAGACCGAGACCACGGTCTTGCCGATGGCATCCGCCGTGCCGGTTCGCGCGATGGCGTCGAGATAGAGCCCGATGTCCTTGCACAGCAGGGTGTTGGTGAAGCCGGCGTTGTAGCGCTCCGGCAGGATGCGGTTCGGGAACTTGTCCGAGGTCGCCGTGTTCTGCCCGCTGGAGGCGTTCAGCACGTCGATGATGATCTTCGGGTCGAGCCCCTCGGCGACGCCGAAGCTCATCGCCTCGCTGGTCGCCGCCATGGCGGTGGCGGAGAGGAAGTTGTTAAGGACCTTCATGGCCTGGCCCTGGCCCGGCTCGGGCCCGACGTAGAAGACGTTCTTGGACATCGCGTTGAAGACCGGCAGCAGGCGCTGGAAAGTCGCCTCGCCGCCGGCGTACATCACCGCGATGGTGGCCGCGGCGGCACCGGCGGTGCCGCCCGACACGGGCGCGTCGACATATTCGATGCGGGCGTCGTCGAAGCGCTTGCGGGCGGCGCGGGCGGCGTCGATGCCGACGGTCGAGGTGTCGGCGACGACGGCGACGCGCCGGGCGTTCGACTCGATGATCTCCTCTGCCACCGAGGCGACGATTCCGCCGTCGGGCAGGCTCAGCAGCACGCTGTCGGCCTCGGCCGCGACCTCGGCCACGGAGCCGGCGACTTTGGCCCCTTCCGGCGCCCGCTCGGCGGTGCCGGCGGCGTCGTAGACGATCATCTCGTGACCGCCCTGGGCGATGTTGACGGCAATCGGCCGGCCCATGTTGCCGAGACCGATGAAGCCGATCCGACCGGCGGCGCTCACAGCTCGCCCTTCTCTTTCATCTCGGCGATCACCGAGCGGGCGACGCGGAAGCTCTCGACGCCGGCCGGGATGCCGCAATAGACGGCGATCTGCAGCAGCACCTCCTTCAGTTCATCCAGACTGAGGCCGTTGCGGAGAGCGCCGCGGAAGTGTAGGCCGAACTCGTGGCTGCGGCCGAGCGCGGCCAGCATGCCGAGATTGAGGATGCTGCGCTGCCGCTTCTCCAGGACGCCGCGCCCCCAGGTCGCGCCCCAGCAGTACTCCGTCACCATCTCCTGGAATTCGCGGTTGAAGTCGTCGGCGCTCTCCAGCGAGCGTTTGACGTAGTCTTCGCCCAGCACCTCCTTGCGTACGGCCAGTCCGGCCTCGAAAACCTGCTTGTCCATCGGCTGAATCTCCCCGTGATGGGCTGTCATGCGGCACCATAGTCCCCACATTATGAAATGGCGGCCGCGGCAGGTCGACTCGCCGCGCGTCGCCGGCTTCGGGCGCCATTCCGTCGTTGCGTTCGGGGTCAGCTGCGGATACTTTTTGATATATGGGGTGGGCCGACAGGCCGAGTGAGAAGTGATGCGGTCAAGTAACACTCTTCTAGCAGCAATTGCCGCATTCGCCTTGGTTTGCAGCCCGGTTGCGGCGCAAACGCTGGCGGGCGCCAAGGATGCCGGCGCGGGCTGCAGCGAAGGCGACATTAATTATTTCACGCCACGGATTACTGAATTCGGACGGGGCGCCGGCATCGCTACGGGTTGTGCCGCCGCGCTGGCCCTGGCGCCGGAAAGCAGCGGCGATCTCGGCGCATCCCCGGACAACGACCTGGAGCGGCGCATCGACAGGCTGACCCTGACGCCGGACCTTGGAGCAGCCGCGCAGCCGGTGTTCGTGGTCACCGGCGACTCGCGCAGCCTGATCCTGGGCGCCCGCAGCGGCGTCGGTGGCTTCAGCGTCGGCGGCTACTATGCCCATCCGCGCGCTGCCGGCACCGGCAGCGGGCTGTCCGGAGTCGGCAGCTATGGTCTCGGTGCCGCCTATGAGGCCGACGACTGGTGGATCGGCCTCGCCTACCGCCGCCTCGGCGAAGCCAGGCTCGCCCTGGAGACGGCGAGCGACCCGCTGGAAGCGATCGAGCTCAGCGGCCAGTACCAGCTCGGCTCCGGCATCAACCTGCACGGCTCGCTGGGCTTCACCGACCGCAGCAGCGCCGGCCCCGGCGGCGGCGAGCCAGACGACGGCGGCTGGTACATCGTCGGCAGCGTGAAAATCCCGTTCTGAGCCGCCGATCCGGGCGGTCTAGCCTCGTCGCTCGACGGTCTCGCGGCGCAAGGCGGGCGGCTCGTCGTCAGGCGAGGACACACTGCCCATGTGACTGAAATAACGGAAGAAATCGCTCTCGGGCGAGAGCACCAGCGTCGTGTCGCCATCGTTCAGAGCGGCGCGGTAGGCCTGCATGGAACGGTAGAAGCGAAAGAACCCGGGGTCGACGGAAAATGCCTCGGCGCAAACGCGGGTGCGCTCCGCATCACCCTGGCCGCGCAGGATCTCGGCCCGCTTGCGCGCCTCGGCCAACAGCACCGCTTTCTGACGGTCGGCGTCGGCCCTGATCTTCATCGCCTCCTCTTGGCCGCGGGCGCGCAACTCCCTGGCATCGCGCTGGCGCTCGGCCTGCATGCGCCGGTAGATGGCTTGGCTGTTGGCCTCGGGCAGGTCGGTACGCTTGATGCGGACATCGACGATCTCGAGGCCGATCTCGCCGGCCTCGGCGCCGACCTGGCCGCTGATCCGCTACATCAGCTCGCGGCGCTCGCCTGAAAGGATCGTCTGCAACTCGACCGCGGCCAAGACGCGGCGGGTGCTGGAATTGACGATGGCCTCCAGACGTCGGCGCGCCACGGCTTCATTGTTGACGCTCCGGTAGAACGCCAAGGGGTCGTCAATCCGATAGCGCGCGTAGGTGTCGACGACGACGCGGCTCTTGTCGGAGGCGATGATCTCCTCGGCCCCGGGGTCGAGATCGAGGATTCTCCTCTCGAGCATCACCGCGCGCTCGACGAGCGGCCACTTGAGGTGAAGTCCGGCCACCTTGACCACGCGTTGAGGCTTGCCGAGTAGGAGGATCAGCGCCTGCTCGCTTTCCTGCACCGTGTACAGCATGCGAGAGGCCGCAAATCCCGCCACGACAAGGACGGCCACGATGATCGCGAGACGGGTTACGCCGAGCATTCGCCCACCTTGCTTACGCCATCATTGTCAGCCGGGAAGCTCGGTCCGGCGAGCGCGGCCCAGCGTCCGGCGGGGCCGCGCCGCCGAAGCAACGCGTCACTGAACCGTGGCGGCTTTTTCCTGCGGCGCGGCATTCTGCGCCGGAAGCGTCATCTCCGCGAGGCGTTGCGCGCACTCGTCCGCGGCGCCCGGGATCGAGCTCTCGACGCCGGCGACCGTCACCCAGCCGCCATCGGCGATGAAGTCGTCCCGCTGCCAGACGCTGGTATCCTTGAGCGAGGCCAGCTCCTCACGCGCGTTCTCCGCCTCCATAAAGCGGTCGACGCAAATCGACGCCGCCAGCGCCGCGCGGCCATCTTGCTCGGCCTCCTCGGCCATGCGCTTAGCCGTGCTCTCGGTCACCCAGCCCCCCCAATTGAAACCGATGACCAAAGCGATCACGACACAGGCGATGCACGAAAAGAACAAGGCCGTCTTTGAGACCCGATACTCGCGTCATATCTTGGAAAAGATCTGTTGCTCCGCCATGCTCTGAAGCCTCCTCTCCTGTCATTCTTAAACACAAGCGGGCAGCATGCCTCACCTTCTGGAAACAGCCAGCGCACAACGGGATGTTCGCAGAACCGGCGTTCTTGGCGACGCCGAAGATCAGCTTCGTACCCCTGTCACCCGAAGCTGCACCATCGGGCAAGCCCCGCGAGCCCTCGGCCGCGAGTTGATACCCGCTTGGTCTTCATGGACAGGCTTTCGCGACAATGTGGCGAAATTGAGGCCCGCAAGACCTCGGCAACGGCATCGGCCGGTTTGCCCTGGCCGGCAAAGCGGCGCATGCTGAGCGCGAGCGGGCGCGGGCGCCCCAAGCCGTGAAGGAGGGAGGTTGCGCGATGTCCGATCCGGAAGCCTACGAAGTCTTCGCCATCCGCTATGGCACCAAGGCCGACCGCGTGCGCCGCGAAAACTTCATCATGACCGACGCGCACGATTTGCCGATGCCGATCGACTACTTCATCTGGGTCATCCGCAACGCCAACCGCACCATCGTCGTCGACACCGGGTTCGACCACGAGGAGGCGGCCAAGCGCGACCGCAAGATCACCCGGCTGCCGCGCGAGGGCCTGGCGATGCTCGACATCGAGGCCGCCCGGGTCAAGGACGTCGTCATCTCGCACCTGCACTACGACCACGCCGGCACCATGGGCGATTTTCCCGAGGCGACCTTCCACATCCAGGACCTGGAGATGACCTACGCCACCGGCCGGCACATGTGCGAGGAGACCTTCCGCTACCCCTATTCGGCCGGCCACGTCAGCCAGCTGGTGCGCAGCCTCTACGAGGGCCGGGTCGCCTTTCACGACGGCGACGAGGAGCTCGCCCCCGGCGTCGTCGTGCACCACATCGGCGGCCACACCATGGGCATCCAGTGCGTCAGCGTGATGACCAAGCGCGGCCGTGTCGTGCTGGCGGTCGACACGGCGCATTTCTACGAGAACATGGAAAAGCCCTCGCCCTTCCCGATCGTCTTCTCGGTCGCCGACATGCTGAAGGGTTTCCACAAGATGCGGGGTATCGCGGAATCGCCCAGGCACATCATTCCCGGCCACGACCCCTTGGTGATGCAGCGCTATCCGGCGCCGGCCAAGGACCTGGAGGGCGTGGTCGTGCGGCTCGACGTTGCCCCCGGCGAGTAGGCAGATGTACTCCGTCGCCATCGCCGGGCTGGGGGCGATCGGCCTACCGGTGGCCCGCGCCCTCGACGGCGGGATCAAGGGCCTGCGGCTGGCCGCGGTCTCGGCCCGCGACCGCGATAAGGCGGCGGCCAAACTCGCCGGGTTGCGGGAGCCGCCGCCGCTGGTGACGCTACCGGAGTTGGCGGAGCTGGCCGAGGTCGTAGTCGAGTCGATCCCGGCGGCGAGCTTCGCCGAGGTCGCCGAGCCGGCGATCGACAGGGGCCGCATCTTCATGCCCTTGAGCGTCGGCGTCCTGCTCAGCCGCATGGACCTGGTCGAGCGGGCGAAACGCACCGGCGCCCGCATCATCGTGCCGACCGGCGCGCTCTTGGGCCTCGATGCCGTGCGCGCCGCGGCGGAGGGCGAACTGGCCTCGGTTGCCATGGTCACGCGCAAGCCGCCCAGGAGTCTGAAGGGGGCGCCGCACATCGTCGCGCAGAACATCGACCTCGATGCGATTGCCGAGCCGACCCTGGTGTTCAAGGGTAACGCCTACGCCGCGGCCAAGGGCTTCCCCGCCAACATCAACGTCGGCGCCGCACTCAGCCTGGCCGGGATCGGGCCGGAGCGCACAGAGATCGAGATCTGGGCCGACCCGACGGTCGAGCGCAACACGCACCTGATCAAGGTCGAGGGCGACGCCGCCCGTTTCGAGATGACGATCGCCGGTATCCCCACGGAAGAGAATCCGGCCACCGGCAAGCTGACGCCACTGAGCGTGATCGCCACCTTGCGCGCGCTGGTGAGCCCGCTGAAGGTGGGGACCTGAGCGGCACACCGGGTTTACGCGCGCGATGCCAATCACTTGCGGCACCGATCGACCGCAGAGCCGGGAGATGGAGTGGACGATGGACGCCGAGGCCGCCGAACTGAACGCGATGCTGCAGAAAGCCTTCGCCAAGGCGAGGGAAATCTACCGCGAACGGGGCTTTCAGCGGCGCATCGGGTTCGGTCGCAAGCCGGTGTTGGTCAACGTCGATCTGGCCAATGCCTGGACCCGTCCGGGCAACCCCTTCACCTGCGAGAACATCGACGAGCAGATCATCCCGGGGGTCCAGAAACTGCTGCAGACGTGCCGGGAGAACGGCCATCCGGTGGTCCACGTAACGACCTGCTATCAGGTCACCGACCGGGATAACCCGCACACCGACATGGGCCTGTGGCATCACAAGATTCCGATCGAGGTCGTCGACCAGAAGAACGAAGAGGTCTGGGCCATCGACTCGCGGATCGCACCCATCGAGGGTGAACAGGTCCTGGTGAAGAAGCGCGCCAGCGCATTTCACGGAACCTATCTCGCCGGCTATCTGCGGGCGGCAGGCGTGGATACCATTCTGGTGACCGGCGTCACCGCTTCCGCCTGCGTGCGCGAGACCGTTTGCGATGGTCTCGCCGACGGGTTCCGCACCATCGCGGTCCGCGAGTGCATCGGCGACCGCATCCCCGGCGCGGTCGAGTGGAACCTGTTCGATATCGACGCCAAGTTCGGCGATGTCGAATCGGTCGACGACTGCGTTGCCTATCTGAACCGGGTGAATCTGAGGAACGACTGACGCCAGGTTTGTGCCAGCGCGCGGCCGATGACCACGCCCGATTGGGCCGGGGGAAACGGCACGATCCGGATCGATGCGTCAGTCCCGCAGGTTGCCGCCCCCTACCCCTGCCGCTACCCTGTTGTCCCGGGCCGGCCGTGATCGGGCTGATGCCGGTCAGGAACAGCGCCGGCGGACGGGAGTTACCTCGAACATGAACGCACGCAGGGCACCACGCGCGGACGACCGGCTGGCAGCCCTCTTCGATGCCACCCGGGCCCGGACGCTGCGGCTGGTCGAGGACCTGACGCCCGAAGACATGACCGCGCAGTCGATGGAAGACGCGAGTCCGGCCAAATGGCATCTCGCGCACACGACCTGGTTCTTCGAGCAGTTCATCTTGCGCGCCCAACTTCCCGGCTACTGCTCGCCGGATGACCGCTTCGCCTATCTCTTCAATTCCTATTACGTCCAGGCCGGGCCGCGATACCGGCGCGACCAGCGGGGGCTGATCACCCGTCCCGGCGTCGGCGAAGTGCTCGACTACCGCGCCGCCGTCGACGGGGCCATGACGGACCTGATTGCCGCCGGCGAGGCGCCGGCCGATCTGCTGGAACTCGGCTGCCACCACGAGATGCAGCATCAGGAGCTGCTGCTGACCGACCTGCTGCACGTGCTCTCGCACAACCCCCTTCATCCGCCTTATCGCCCCCCGGGGCCGGTCGTCAGCGAAGAGGCCGCGGACCAGGCCTGGAGCGGCTTCGAGGGAGGGGTCGTTGAAATCGGCCATGACGGCGACGGCTTCGCCTTCGATTGCGAAACGCCGCGCCACCAGACGCTGCTCCATCCTTACCGCCTCTCGCACCGCCTGGTGACCACGGGTGAATGGATTGAATTCATCGAAGACGAAGGCTACCAGACCCCGACGTTGTGGCTCAGCGACGGCTGGGCCGTGGCCGAACGCCAGGGCTGGCAGGCGCCGCTTTACTGGTGGCAGGAGGAGGGGGAGTGGCTCGCCTTCGGACTGCGCGGCGCCCAGCCGGTGGATCCGCAGGCCCCGGTCGCCCATGTCAGCTACTACGAGGCCGATGCCTTCGCGCGTTGGGCCGGCAAGCGGCTGCCGACCGAGGCCGAGTGGGAGGCCGCCGCGTCGACCCCCATCGCGGGCAACTTTCTCGAGTCAGGCCGCCTGCGTCCCCGCCGCGCCCGCAACGCCGGCGCCCCGCACCTGTGGGGCGATGTCTGGGAATGGACGCAGAGTGCCTATCTGCCCTATCCGGGTTTCCAGCCGGCCGAGGGCGCGGTCGGTGAATACAACGGCAAGTTCATGGCCAACCAGTTCGTGCTGCGCGGCGGCTCCTGTCTGACGCCGGCCGAGCAGATGCGGGCCAGCTATCGCAACTTCTTTTACCCCCACCAACGCTGGCAGATGACCGGCCTGCGCCTGGCCGAGGACGCCTGACGCGGAGTCTGCCGGCCGGGCCGCCGAACCAGAGTCGTGGCCGGCGGCGTTCGTGGCTGGTCGCCGGCATCCCGGTCGCGGAGGACGCGGCCACCGGCGCGCCGACGCCCTTGGGCTGCATAACCGTATGTCGAAAACCGGAGAGAGGCTCCAGCGCGAAGACTTAGGTCAGCGTCGTTGCGGCGGCATCAAGTCAGCGCCGAACAGGCTTGCTGGATCAAGTCGCCGCCCTGCACCAGGTCCGCCTCCGGCGCGACGAAGCTGGCGCGGAAATAGGGCGACAGGCCATAGGCCACTCCCTGCACCACCGCGACCCCCACCGAATCCAGCAGATAGATCGTAAAGTCGGTATCGTTTTCGATGACGCGCCCGTCCGGCGCCCGCTTTCCGATGGTGCCGGCGCAGGAGCAGAAAATATACATGGCTCCCTCGGGCAGATCGCATTTCAAACCCTCGGCCGCGTTCAATTTTTCAAACAGGATGCCGCGCCGTCGCTGCAGGTTCGCCGCGCGCTCCTGCAGAAGTTCCTGCGGGCCGTTCAGCGCGGCGACCGCGGCCGCCTGGCCGACCGCGCTGACGCCCGCCGTGCTTTGCGATTGCATGTTCGACATCTTGGCGATGATTTCCTTCGGCCCGCCGGCATAGCCGCAGCGAAAGCCGGTCATGGAATATGCCTTGGAGACGCTGTTGCAGGTGACCGTGCGCTCAAACAGCCGCGGCTCGACCTGAGCCATAGTCGCGAACTCCCGCCCGTCAAAAATCAGGTGTTCATAGACGTCGTCGGTCAGGACATGCACATGAGGATGGCGCAACAAGACATCGGCCAAGGCCCGCAACTCGTCGCGCGAATAGGTTGCGCCTGTCGGGTTGCTCGGAGAACAGAACATCAGCCATTTGGTCCGGCGCGTGATCGCGGCCTCCAGATCTTCGGGGCGCATCTTGAACTTTTCATTCTGACCGGCGACGACGAGCACCGGCGCGCCGCCCGCCAGCTTCACCATGTCCGGATACGAGGCCCAATAGGGACCGGGAATGATGACCTCGTCCCCCGCCGACACCGTCGCCATCAGCGCATTGAAAAGAATCTGTTTCGAGCCCGAGCCGACGGCGATCTGGTCGAGGCCGTACTCGATCCCGTTGTCGCGCCTGAACTTGGCCTGCACCGCCTTGCGCATCGCCAAGGTTCCGTTGACTGGCGTGTACTGGACCTCATTGCGGTCCATCAGTTCGATCACCGCCTGCTTGGCGTGCTCGGGCGCGGGAAAATCGGGTTCGCCCGCCGTCAGCTTTATGATCTTCCGGCCTTCCGCCTGCAGATCGCGCACGCGGGCGGAGGCAATCTGGCTCGGCGACGGTTGAAAACGGCTCATACGTGGCGCGAATTCCACTCCCCTCTCCCTGTCGTTGTGGGCGCACGCCCCGGACTGGCACCGGAAAAGGCCAAGCGCGCGGATGCCGCCCCAACCGAAGCCGCAGCTACAGGCGGCCCCAACTGCGGCAACGCCGCCAACCCTCGCGGCGCCCGTTCCAACATGGCAAGAGTGTAGCCGTGGGTCCGCGCCGTCGGAACTGCGAAGCGCCTGCCTGGCTACGCCGAACAATGTCTGTTTTGCCCCCGCCCTCCGAGATGAGACGGCGGAGAACGGCCTGGTTCGGGTGTGACCCCTTCAGAGCTTCAGTCCACGGAAGCGGCGGCCCGTTCGACCACCGTCTTGCCGTGAAGCCGCACGATTAAGGGCGTGCCCGGATCAGGCCGCCCGCTTGTGCCCCCGTGCCGCCGCTTGCGGCTGCTTGCGCACGCGGCCGTTGCGCGGGCGGCCGTTGCGCGGGCGGCTGCGCTTGCGCCGGGGCTCGCCAAACGGCGGCGTATGCTGGCGGTCGGGTGCCGGCAAGGCCGACTCCTCTCCGATCACCGTCAACTGACACCGGATCAGCCGTTCGATGTCGCGCAAATAATCGCGCTCGTCCGGCGCGCAGAACGAGAGCGCCACCCCGCCGGCGCCGGCCCGCGCCGTCCGTCCGATGCGATGCACATAGCCTTCCGGCTCGTTGGGCAGCTCATAGTTGATGACATGGCTGACGCCGTTCACGTCAATGCCCCGGGCCGCGATGTCGGTCGCCACCAAGACCCGCGCGTCGCCAGCGCGAAACCGTGCCAGCGCGCGCTGACGCGCCCCCTGGGACTTGTTGCCATGGATCGCTTCGGCGCTGATGCCAAATTTGACGAGCTGCCGCGCGACGCGGTCGGCGCGGTGCTTGGTGCGCGCGAAGACGATGACCCGCGAGAGCGCCGCATCACCCAGCACACGGACCAGCAAGTCCCCTTTGCCGGGGGTGCTGACGTGATAGACGTTCTGCTCGACGCGCTCTACCGGCGTCGCCTGGGGCGTCACCTCAATGCGAACCGGGTCATTCAGCATCTCGCCTGAGAGGCGTGCGATCTCGCCCGGCATGGTGGCGGAAAACAGCAGCGATTGGCGACGGACGGGCAAGGCCGAAACGATCCTTCGGACATCGCGCACGAATCCCATGTCGAGCATCCGGTCGGCCTCGTCGAGGACGAAGAACTCGACGGCGTCGAGCCGCAGCCGGCGCTGACCCATGAGATCGAGCAGGCGGCCGGGCGTGGCGACCAGGATGTCGACGCCGCGGGACAAGGCGTCGACCTGGGGCTTCTGGCCGACGCCGCCGAAGATCACGGTATGGCGCAGTTGCAGATGCTTGCTGTAGGCGCGGAACTCCTCGCCGATCTGGGCGGCGAGCTCGCGGGTCGGCGCCAGGATCAGGGCGCGCGGACTGCGCGGACCGCCGGCGGCGCGCCGCCGGGCGAGTTGCTGGAGGATAGGCAGCGCGAAGGCTGCCGTCTTGCCGGTGCCGGTCTGGGCGATGCCCAACAGGTCCTTGCCGGCAAGAAGCTCAGGGATGGCCCGCGCCTGGATCGGCGTAGGAATGATGTGCTTTCTGGCGGTCAACGCGCGCTGCAGGGGCTCGGCAAGGCCGAGTTCTGAGAAGCTACTTCTGTTCACGTAAATATCCTTATGCGCCCGGCGACGCGGACGGCGTCGTTGACGCCGCGCGGGCCAAGCGTTTAGCCCTGCTCCGGGCGCGGCCGGAACGGGAAGTTTGTTGATTATTGCTCCCGGGATGTGGCGCCGCCGGTCGGCGGCGCTTCGCGCAATCGCGAGACAACGTATGGCTGACAGATGAGGCCTTTTGCCCGCTGTGTCAAGCGGTCCACTTTCGGCGGGGCACGTCAGCCTTCCGTTTCACCCCGGTCCGCGCCGGCGCGCGGTCACCTCGCAGGGTGCCCCATCGCCTTCCCGTCAAAGCTTCCTGTGGCCTCGTCAGCCGCGCACCGCCGCCAGGGCCGGCTGTCGCCTGAGCAGCGCCTCGAACACATCATCGATCAGCATCTGCCGGGCGCGTTCGACGATCTCGTTCATTGACGGGCTGCGCGCGAACATCGCCTCGGCGCGACCGCGAAGCTCGGTCATCGTCGGCATGGCGCGAAGCTGAACGGTTCGGACGGCTTCATGCAGTTCATGACGGACCAGTTCCACCTTCGCGTCGAGCTGATGGCGCCAGCTGTCGATGAAGCCGGAAAGGTCGTCCCTCAGCTCGTCGATCGACGTATCCAGACTGGCGCGCTTTTCGGTCAGCATCTCGTGTATCTCGGCGGCGATGTGCTCGACCTGAAAGCTCGCGGCCAATTGGCTCGCAGCCCTTTCCACCACCGTCCGACGTAGCCTCTGCTCGCTGCGCACGGCCTGCAATGGCGGGTGGCGCAGGTCCCAGACGAGCCGGACAGCCGCCAACGCCTTCAAGAGATAATAGCTGACGTCGATCTCGTACCAGCGGAAGCCCTGCCGGGCCGCGCTCTGGTAGTGGTGGTGGTTGTTGTGCCAGCCCTCGCCGAAAGTGAGCAGCGCCAAGAACCAGTTGTTGCGCGACCGATCGCCCGTGACGTAGCGCTGGCGGCCGACCAGGTGCGCCACCGAGTTGATCGAGAAGGTGGCGTGCCACAACAGGACCGTGGACCAGAAGAAGCCGACGATCAGGCCGGACCAGCCGGCCAGAAGCCAAACCAGGAATCCCAGCACGAAAGCCGGCAGGTAGGGGTGCCGGTCCAACCAGACCAGCTCGGGGTACTTGGCGAGGTCCGGCACCGCGCCGAGATCGGTGTGCCTGTGCTCTTCGGCGAAGAACCAGCCGAGATGGGCATGCAGGAAGCCGTGACAGACCGGCGAGTGCGCATCGTCGTCGGTATCGGAAAAGCGATGATGCTGCCGGTGGTTGGCTGCCCACCACAAAACGCCACGCTGGGCCGAGCTCTGAGCCAGAAGGGCAAGCAGGAACGCGGAGACCCGGCCGGTTTTGAAGCTGCGGTGTGCGAAGTAGCGGTGATAACCCGCCGTCACGCCAAACATTCGCAGGGCGTAAAGCGCGCCAGCGATGGCCAGGTCGGTTGCCTGGACGCCGGTCCAGACGGCAAGCAGGCAGGCGAGGTGCGCGAGGACGAAGGGGAACGTCTCGACCAACCGGTAGCGATTCCCCAAACGTCTCGCGGCGCATGAAATAGAAGACTGCATGTGGTTAAGAGGTCTCTCTGAAAATTGATGGCTCGGCCATCGCCCCCCTCGGAAGCCGCGCGTCCGCCCGCCGCCTTCCGGTCCGGCCCTGCCGCGGGGCCGCTGTTGCTATATAGAACCTGCGCGGGTGCATTCCTAGGACGCCCGGGAACATAGTTTGGCTCTCGCGAGCGGACCGCTCCGCGTTTTCGTGGTGCCCGGCCGCGGTTCCCATTCTGCCACCGGACGCCGCTGCCCGCAGCCTCGCACCGCTTCGAGGCGCGCGACGGCGCTAGGGCCGCATGGTGGCGGCCGAGGGGCCGGGCGTGCGCAGGGGTGCGGCCAGGTTGGCGAACTCGCACAGAAGCGGGCGGGTATCGCGCGGGTCGATGATCTCTTCCACCAGGAAGGCCTCGGCCGAGCGGAAGGGTGAGCGCAGGCGGTTGAGCCTGGCCTCGATCTCGGCCAACAGCGCCTGCGGGTCCTCGGCCGCCGCCAGGTCGGCGCGGTAGGCGGCCTCGATGCCGCCCTCGATCGGCAGCGAGCCCCAGTCGCCCGACGGCCAGGCGTAGCGGTAGTGCAGGCGCGAGGCGTTGGCGTGCGCGGCACCCGCCACCCCGAAAGCGCGGCGGATCAGCACCGAGCACCAGGGCACGGTGGCCTGGTAGACGGCGGCCAGCGCCCGCGCGCCGTGGCGGATGGTGGCCTGCTTCTCGGCCTCGACGCCGATGACGAAGCCCGGGTTGTCGACGAAATGCACGACCGGCAGGTGGAAGGTCTGGGCGAGATCGCACATCCGCATCACCTTGAGCGAGGCGTCCGCGGTCCAGCCGCCGCCGAAATGGTAGGGATCGCCGGCCAGCACCGCCACTGGCCAGCCGTCGAGACGGGCCAGCCCGGTGATCGCCGAACGGCCCCAGAGCCGGCCGATCTCGAAGAACGAGCCGGCATCGACGCAGGCCTCGACGATGCGGCGCATCTTGTAGACCTTGCGCCGGTCGCGCGGCACGATGCCGATCAGCTCCTCTTCGCGGCGTTCTGGGTCATCGCCGACCGGCCCTCGGGGCGGTAGCTCCCAGACCGAGGGCGGCAGATAGGAGAGGAAACGCCGAGTCGCCTCGAAGGCCGCCTCCTCGCTGGCGACGACATCGTCGATGGCGCCGTTGCGGGCGTGGATCTCCGCGCCGCCCAGCTCCTCCTTGGCGACGCTCTCGCCGACCCTGGCGACCAGCGGCGGCCCGGCGACGAAGAGCTGCGAGATGCCCTCGACCATCAGCGAGTAGTGGCTGGTGACGGCGCGCGCGGCACCCAGGCCGGCGACCGAGCCCAGGGCCAGGCCGACCACCGGCACGGCGCCCAAATTGGCGACGACATAGTCCCAGCCGACGTTGTAGGGCACGTAGGTGCGGCCGTCGGTCTCGATGGTGCGGACCGAGCCGCCGCCGCCGGTGCCGTCGACCAGGCGGACCAGCGGCAGGCGCAGCTCGTTCGCCATCTTCTCGGCGATCACCTGCTTGTCCCAGATCGAGGCGTCGGCGGCCCCACCGCGCACGGTGAAGTCGTCGCCGCCGACCACCACCGGGCGGCCCGCGACGCGGCCGCGCCCGCAGACGAAGTTGCTGGCCTGCAGGTCGAGGAGATTGCCGTCGTCGTCATAGGTGGCGCGCCCGGCGATGGCGCCGCTCTCGTGGAAGCTGCCGGCATCGAGCAATTGGTCGATGCGCTCGCGCACCGTCAGCTTGCCGCCGTCGTGCTGGCGCTTGATCTTCTCCTCGCCGCCCAGGCGCCGGGCCAGCGCCTCGCGCCGGCGCAGCTCGTCGATTTCCGCTTGCCAGCTCATGCCCCGGCCCTATTCCGCGACCTCGGCCTCGGCCAGTTTGGCGAAGCCGTCGCGGGTCTGCGGCAGCTTGCGCCCCAGGATGCGGCTCGCGACCACGGTGCGCAGGATCTGCGCCGTGCCGCCGCCGATGGTGAACATGCGGGCGTCGCGCACCATGCGCTCCAGCGGGTTGGCCCGCGAGTAGCCGGCGGCGCCGAACACCTGCAGGGCGTTGTTGGTGATCTCGATCGCCGCTTCCGAGGCGAAGATTTTTGCCTGTGCCGCCTGCAAGGCATCGGGGAAGCCCTCGCCGCCGCTGGCCCCGGCCCGCCAGATCAGCGCCCGCGAGGCGGCGAGCCTGGTGCTCATGTCGGCCAGCATCCACTGCAGGCCCTGGAACTCGTAGATTGGCCGGCCGAACTGCCGGCGCTCCTTGGCGTAATCGAGGGCGAGGCGATAGGCGCCCTCGGCCAGGCCCATCGCCACCGTGGCGGCGCCGACGCGCTGGCCGTTATAGGCGTTCATCAGGTCGGCGAAGCCCTTGTTCAGGCCGCGCGGTGGCAGCACCAGCATCGCCGGCGGCACCGCCATGTCCTCGAGGATGATCTCGGCCTCGGGGATGCCGCGCAGGCCCATGGTCGGCTCGCGCTTGCCGATCTTCAGACCCTCGGTCCGGTCGCGCACGGCGATGAAGCCGCCAATGCCCTCTTCCTCGCCGTCCTCGTCGAAGACCCGGGCGAAGATCAGGTGCAAGCGCGAGACGCCGCCGCCGGTGATCCAGTGCTTCTTCCCGTTGAGCACATAGCCATTGCCGCGCTTGTCGGCCCGCGTCGTCATCTCCGAGGCGGCGCTGCCCGCCTCGGGCTCGGTGATGCAGATCGCCGGCTTGTCGCCGGCCAGCACCAGCTCGGCGGCAAGCCGCTTCTGCTCCTCGCTGCCGTAGGCCATGATGGCCCCGACGGCGCCCATGTTGGCCTCGACGGCGATGCGCCCGGTGACGCCGCAGACCTGCGCCATCTCCTCGATCACCAGCACCGCGTCCAGATAGCTGCAACCGCCGCCGCCGTATCGCTTGGGGATGGTCATGCCGAAGAAACCGGCCTCGCGCAGCGCCTCGACGTTGTCCCAGGGATAGGCCTCGGTCCGGTCGACCTCCGCGGCGCGCTGGACGATCTCGCCCCGGGCCAGCTCGCGGGCGAGGCCCTGCAGCCGCTTTTGCCCGGCCGTCAGCTCTTGGCTCATGACTTGCTCCTCGCGGCTTTGCGGGTGCTGCGAGTATGGCGAGCGGCCCGGGTGGAGACAAGGCGAAGACCCGGCTGACGGCCCAGCTGCCCCGACCTACAGACGATTTGCGTTGCTATCGGGGATGTGGAAAAATTCTCTTCCATTGCGACAATTGCGAGGGAGGCGCGCATGTCGCAAGCCGATAACGCTGATCGAAGCGGGGAAATCGAGCGCCTGCAGGCGGAGTTGAACCGGCTGCGCGGCGAGCTTGCGCGGACCAGGGAGGTGCAGAGCTCGCTGTGGTCGCACGAAATCTACCTGAACGCACGAAAGAAGCTGACCGTCGGGCTGTTCGCGGTGCTGGGCGTGTTGAGCGCGCTGGGCCTGTTCACGGTCTACGACATGTACGTCAAGCTGGAGTCCAGGCTGCAGGACTATGCCGAGGGCAGCGTCAGGCAGAGCATCAATGTCACCGTCAAGACCAGGACCGACGCGATCCTCGAGGAGGCGGAAAAGACGGTCTCGCTCCGGCTGCAGGACTTCGAAGCCAGCGCCGAGACCAAGCTCGGTGTGCTGCTGAAAAGCTCGGAAGACAAGGTGACGGCGCTGATCGACGATCTGGCGCGGTGAAAGAAGGCCGAGGTCGAGGCCTTGGCGCAGCGGGCCGGCGACGCCCTTTCCGTGCGTGCCCAGCAACTGGCCAAGGCCGGGAACGATGCCGGCGAGGTCGAGATGGGCCTGACGCAACGCAGCCCCGCCGCGGGCCCGGCGTGCGACCCGCAGGGCTGGTCCGAGCAACAGCTCGAGTCCGTCGCCATCATGCAGACGGCGCGAGCGACCGGGGCGGCGGCCCGCAACGGCCAGCCGTTCTACGAGAACGAATTCAAGCTGGACTTCCTGAGCGGCGGGACGAGGCTCGAGGCCGGCGCCAAGGACTGCCTGTTGCGCGGGATCGACCGCGTCGTCTACCACCTCGATCCGAGATGGTTCTCCAACAACGAGGTGGTGCGGATCAACCGGGACGGCGACTTCGCCTACAACGTGACCGCGTGGGGGGCAACGCCGATTTCGGTCGAGGTCTTCCGCCTGGGCAGCTATGACCCGGAAAGGTTCGTCGGCTCGATCGTGGCCTGGCCGATCGCCGAAGTGCCGCTGCGAAAGGACCGCCCCGGGGCGGGCGGGCCGCGCTGAGCCGAGCTTGAAGTTTTCCCGAAGAACGCGATCATGTAGGCGCTGCGTATCGCAACCGAAAGACGGCGAGGCACCATGTGGACGGATGTGCGCGGCCTCGAGCTGAGCGCCGCCGGCGAGGCGGCGGCGCGGCACTACGACGAGACCATCGAAGCCTATCTCGGCTTCCGCCGGGATACCGGCGAGCGGCTGAAGCGGACCTTCGCGGCCGACCCCGAAATGCCGATGGCGCACTGCCTGCGCGGCTACTTCATGCAGCTGTTCGCGCACGCACCGCTGCATCGGCGGGCCCGGGAGAGCGCGGCCAAGGCCGAGGCGGCGGCGGCCGGCGCCACGGCGCGCGAGCGGGCCCACGTCGCGGCACTTCGTGCCTGGGTCGCCGACGACGTCGCCGGCGCTACGCAGATCTGGGAGGACATCCTGGTCGAGCATCCGCTGGATGTCCTGGCCCTGAAACTGGCGCACTACACCCACTTCTATTGCGGCGAGAGCGGCGAGATGCGGAACTCGGTCGCCCGCGTGCTGCCGGCCTGGTCGGAGGCGGTCCCTGGCTACGGTTACGTGCTGGGCGTCAAGGCGTTCAGCCTCGAGGAGGCGGGCGACTACGCCGCCGCCGAGGCCGCCGGCCGCCGCGCCGTCGAGCTCAACCCCAGGGATAGCTGGGCCACGCACGCGGTCGCCCACGTCATGGAGATGCAGGGCCGGACCAGGGAAGGCATCGCCTGGCTGGACGGCCTGTCGGCGAACTGGGAGGGCATCCACAACTTCGTCAATCATCTGTGGTGGCACCTCGGGCTGTTCCACCTCGAGCGCGAGGACTACGACGCCGTGCTCAAGCTCTTTGACGAGAGGTTCGGGGCGCCCGACTCGGAGGAATATCTCGACATCTGCAACGCCACCTCGATGCTCTGGCGGCTGCAGGCGCGCGGTGTCCCGGTCGGCGCGCGCTGGCAGGAGCTGGCGGCGAAGTCGGAGAGCCGGATCGTCGACCGCCTCCTGGCCTTCGCCGACGCCCACTACATGCTCGCCTTCGCCGCGACCGGACGGTGGGAGGCGGCGGAGCGGCTGCGCGAGGCGGCGGCTACAGCGAGCGCAGCCGAGGGCGCGCATGGCTGGGCCATGCGCGAGTGCGGGGCCGAAATTCTGCAGGCGATCACCGCCTATGCCCGCGGCGACTTCACGGCGGTGGTCGAGCATCTGTGGCCGATCCGCGGCCGTGTCCGCTGTCTCGGCGGCAGCCATGCCCAGCGCGATTTGTTCCAGCAGATGCTGATCCTGGCCGCCCTGAAGGGCGGCCGGCTGAAGCTGGCGACGGCGCTGTTGGCCGAGCGCGCGGCGGGCAACCCGGCCAGCGCCTGGAGCTGGAAACGCACCGCCGAGGTGCGGGAGCACCTGGGCGATGCAGCCGGCGCCATGGCGGCGCGCGAGAAGGCCGCGGCGCTGCTGGCTGCCTGAAGCGCCGTCAGCGCTGCACCAGCTCTCCGCTCAGGATGAAGCGGCGGTCGGTCGGCGAGGCCGGCTTGATGTTGAGGCTGCCCGCACCCTGCAGCCCGGCCAGGCTGCCCGAGGCGCCGGCCACTTCCCAGACGCCGTTGTCGAGCAGCTGCGGCTTGCCGTGGGGGCCCGGCACGAAGACGGCGCGCACGCTCCACTTGATGTAGGCCTTGCCGTCAGCCAGCGCGAACACCAGGTAGCCGCGCGGGTCGCCGCCGACGCCGGGCTGGATGTCGTGCATGCCGTATTCGGTGACCGCCGCACCGGCGAGCGGCCCGCTGCCCTCGGCCTGTCCTTCGCGCCGCACCAGGAGCACGAAATGCTTGCTGCCGTCGTCGAAGTCGAGCCGCATCTGCTCCTTCGGGGTCAGCACCGCCTCGACCTTGACCGCCTCCGCCGAGGCGGCCGTGCTCACCAACATCAAAAGCAGCGCCGCCACAAGAAATCGCATCACTCCGTCTCCTCTTCGCCAATGGCTGTCACGGGCCGAGGGATCAGAGGTCATCGCCGGGCGCCGGTAAAATCACGTTCTCATGAAATTGCCGTGAGCGGCCGTTCCAGCCCCGCATGGAACCGGCGATGTCCGCTCCAAGACCGGACGGCTTCACCCGCCGGCCGCCAGGGGCGTGGCGCTAGCCCGGCTTCGCCTTCAACCGCATGAAGGTCGGCGGCGGCGCCCAGGTCCCGGGCAGGTGCGCGTTGCCCCAGCGGCAGAGCTCCTGCAGCACCGGCACCAAGGCCGCACCCTTAGCGGTCAGCCGGTACTCGAAGCGGCGCCGGCCGGCGCCATAGGGCTGGCGTTCGATCAGGCCGCCCTCCTCCAGGCGGACCAGGCGGTCGCTCAGGATGTTGGTGGTGATGCCCTCAGGCGAGGCCAGAAACTGCCCGAAGCGCCGCTTGCCGGTCACCAGGTCGCGGACGATCACCAGCGACCACTTGTCGCCGACCAGATCGAGGGTCGAGGCGATCGGACAGTCCGAACGCCGCGGCCGCTTCAAAGCCGAGACCATCGGCGCCTCCCGAATCGGTTCATGGCCGCCTGCTCTCGATAGCGAATCACAAGTGCGAAATTGCCAGATTCGCCAACGAATTCATAGGCAACGTCATGGCGCCCGGACATAGCCGCCATTTTCGGCGGTTATCTTCGAATACTAGGGCAATTCATCATTATACTTGTTAATTGCAATCTACGATCTTCTTACAGTAACCTGAATGGATCGGCGGTCGAGTCGGCGAGATGCCGACGCCGCCTGCCCTCGTCAGCACATCACGGGGAGGATTCGATGAGCTACAGCTTTACCGGCCGCTGCCTGTGCGGCGGTCTCAGTTTCGAGTGCCGCGCCCAGCCCGCGGTCGCCGGCCACTGCTACTGCACTGACTGCCGCCGCGCCAGCGGCACCGGGCATTCATCGCACCTGGGCGCACCGCGCGCCGCGGTGACGATCAGCGGCGAGGCGCGCCGGTACGAGTCCAAGGCCGACAGCGGCAACACCGTCACCCGCGCCTTCTGCCCGACCTGCGGCGGCCAGGTCTACTCGCTGAACTCCGCCATGCCGGAGATGATCTTCCTGCGCGCCTCCAGCCTCGACGATCCGGCGGTGTTCCGGCCGGCCTTCGCGATCTACACCAGCCGGGCCCCGTCCTGGGACCCGGTCGCGCCGGGGCTGGCGAGCTTTCCGGCCATGCCGCCGCCGGAAGCGATGCCGGGCGGCGGTCGCGGCTAGACGGTGCCGGCGGCGCGCAGCTCGGCGATGCGCTCAGGGCCGTAGCCGAGCTCGCACAAAATCTCGTCGCTGTGCTGGCCGAGCCCCGGCGCCGGGTGGCGGACGCGGCAGGGGGTGGTCTCGAGCTTCACCGGAAAGCCGGTCATGCGCACCGGGCCGTGGCCCGGATGGTCGACCTCCAGCACCATCTGCTGCGCCGCCACCTGGGGATCGTTGACGACGTCGTTCAGGTCCTGGACCCGCCCGCAGGGGACGCCGGCCGCGTTCAACCGGGCGATCCAGCTGACCACCGTGTCCCGGCCCACGCGCTCGTCGATCAGGGCGTGGAGCCGCGGGCGGTGGCGCATGCGCGCCGCGTTGTCGGCAAAATCCGGCTGATCCAGCAGCTCCTCCAGGCCGAGCGCGGCGAGGAAGCGGCGGACGATGCCGTCGTGGCTGGGCGCCACCGCGATCTCGCCGTCGGCGGCGTGGAAGAGGCCGTAAGGGGCTACGATCGGGTGGTCGTTGCCGGTGCGCTTCGGCACCTCGCCGGTGGCCAGGCACTCGGCCGAGAGATAGGCCATCAGGCTGACCAAGCCCATCATCAAGCTGGCCTCGACGCGCTGGCCGCGTCCGCCCGCCGGCAGCCGGTCGCGCGCCACCAGGGCGCAGGCGGTGCCGAAGGCGGCGTAGAGGCCGGCGATCAGGTCGCTCAAGGGCGGAGCGGCGCGCATCGGCGCCTCGCCCTCGGCTCCGTTCACCGCCATGAAGCCGCTCATCGCCTGGGCGATGAAGTCGAAAGCGGGGCGGTCGGCGTAGGGCCCGGTCGAGCCGAAGCCGTTGACGCTGGTGACGATGAGGCCGGGGTTGAGCGCCTTCAGCCGGACCGGGCTGAAGCCCATCTCCTCGAGCACGCCCGGCCGGTAGTTCTCGACCAGAACGTCGGCCCCGGCCAGCAGATCGGCCAGCACCGTCTTGCCGGCCTCGGAGCGGAGGTCGAGGCTGAGCGAGCGCTTGTTGCGGTTGAACTGGGCGAAATACCAGCTCAATCCCCGCACCATCGCGCCCTGGCCGCGCACCGGGTCGCCGGCGCCGGGGGCCTCGATCTTGATCACGTCGGCCCCCATGTCGGCCAGCAGCATGGTGCAGAACGGACCGGCCAGGATCCGGGTCAGGTCGACGACGCGCGCGCCGCTGAGCGCCATGGCACTACTCCCCCCGATCAGCGGGCCCGGCCAGGGCCGTCGGCAGCCCCTGGCGGCCGGCGCGCGGCACCGGGCCCGCGCTCATTTGCACCCCGAATCATCCATACCCGTGGGCAGCCGGGTGCGACAGCGCAGCGCCCCGCCGAGCTCGACCCGGGACAGGAGGGCGCCGGTGAGATCAGCGCCGCTGAGATCGGCGCCGGCGAGATCGACCGCCCATAGCGAAGCATCGATCAGCACGGCGTCGCGCAGGTCGGCGCCGCGCAGGCTCACCGTCGGCAGCGCCGCGCCGCTGAGATCGGCGCCGCGCAGGCTGGCGCCGCTGAGGTCGCTGCCATCGAGGCGCGCCTGACGCAGGTTGGCGCCGCTCAGATTGGCGCCGTCGAGCCTGACCCGGGTGACGGCGGCGCGGCTGAGGTTGGCGCCGGTAAGATCGACGCCGCGCATGTCCGCCAGGTGCAGATTGGCCTCGCTCAGATCGGCGCCGCGCAGGCCGGCCAGCGGCAGCACCGCCTGCAGCAGGTGCGCGCGGTTGAGGTTGGCGCCGGCGAGGTTGGCCTGGGTCAGGTTGGCGCCGCTCAGGTCGGCATCGACCAGCTGCGCGCCGACCAGGCTCGCGCCCTGGACGAGGGCCCGGCTCAGAATCGCCTGGCGCAGATCGGCATGGCGCAGGTTGGCGGCGCTGAGGTCCGCCCACCACAGGCTCGACTGGATCAGCTTGGCCGAGCCGAGGTCGGCGCCGAAGAGATCGCTCCACCACAGGCTGGCGCCGCTCAGATCGGCCTCGGCCAGTCGTACGCCGCGCAGATCGCGCCACCACAGGCGGGCCTGGCTCAGATCACAGCCGCCGCAGGTCCGCTCGCTCTGCAGGCGGGCGAGGTGCCGCTCGTCCGCGGCGGCGGCATTGCCCGTGGCCAAAAGCGACAGGGCCAACAGACAGGACGCTGTCGACAGGCGCATCATGGCCGCGACCGTAGCACGCGGCGGAGGCCGGCCGGCAGGGCGTGCGGAACGCTTTCGTGCTCGATCATTCTCACCGCGCCAGCAGATGTCGGGCCAGCAGGGCCAGGATGCCGGTGCTGGCGATCACCGCGGCCATCGGCACCGGCGTGCCGTCATGCAGCTGGCCGACCAGGGCGCCGGCGATGGCGCCGAGGCCGAACTGGCAGAGCCCGAACAGCGCCGCCGCGGTGCCGGCGAGGTGGGAGAAGTCGTCCAGCACCCGCGCCATGGCGTTGGCGGCGATCAGGTTCAACGAGCCGACATAAAAGAACAGCGGCACGACGATGCCGATGAGGCCGGCCGCGCCGGAGAGCGCCGCCGCCAACAGCGCCAGGCCGGCGAGGGCGATGATGGCGACGCCGACCGAGAGCATGCGGTTGCGGCCGAAGCGCAGCACCAGGCGGCTGTTGAGGAAGGCGCCGGATATAATGCCCAGGATGTTGAGGCCGAAAAGAAATCCGTAAAGCTCGGGCCGGACGCCGAAGATTTCGATGTAGACGAAGGGAGTGCCGGAGATGTAGGCGAACATGCCGGCAAAGGCCATGCCGGCGCTGAGCAGACAGCCCAACGAGCGGCGGTGGCCGAGGACGCGGAAATAGGCGGCGAGCATGCCGCCGAGGCTGAGCCGATGCCTGCGCTCGGGCGGATGGGTCTCCGGCACGCCCAACACTACGGCGGCGAGGCAGGCGAGGCCGAAGACCGCCAGGAGCCAGAAAATCGCCCGCCAGCCAATCCAGATCAGCACCTGGCCGCCGATCAGCGGCGCCGCCAGCGGCGCGGCGCCCATGACCATGGTCAGGAGCGACAGCGCCCGGGCGGCGGCGTCGCCGCCGACCAGATCGCGGATGATGGCGCGGGCGATCACCGTGCCGGCCGCGCCGCCCAGGGCTTGCAGCAGGCGCAAGCCGATCAGCGCCTCGATGCTGCCGGCCAGCGCCGCCGCCGCGCTGGCCAGGACGTAGAACGAGATCCCGGCCATCAGCAGCGGGCGCCGCCCGAAGCGGTCGGAGAGCGGCCCGTAGACGAGCTGTCCGAAGGCGGCGCCGATGAAGAACAGGCTCAAGGTCAGCTGCACCTCGCCGGTGCCGGCGGCGAGCTCGGCCCCGATCGTCGGCAGCGACGGCAGGTACATGTCGATCGACAGCGGCCCGAAGGCGGCCAGCGCCGCCAGGATCAGCAGCAGGCGGACGCTCGGGCCGGGGCGCGGCGACGGCGCCGGGGCGGCGGTTTCTGAGGCTGGCATGCGGCCCACTCGGACAGGCGCCGTTCGACAGCGGCGCGTGGAACAGGCTCATAACCCAATGCCGGGGGCTTGCCAATGCGGCCCGACCGCGCTCAGCGCCCGCAGCGGAATCTCAGCGCTGCCGCCGCTTGATGCGGCGTGACCGCCACTTCAGTCCGCGTCGCTGCCGGTTCCGCGGTTGGTGCTGGCCTCGTAGAGCTGCTTGCCGCTGTCCGGGTCGACGCCCTCCAGGCTGACGTCATAGCCCCACAGCCGGCGCAGGTGATGCAGGACGCGGTCGCGCTCGCTCTCGGCCAGGGGCACCCCGTCGACCATCTGGTGGCGCAGCCTGAGCTGCCGGTCGCCCAACAGGTCGACGTCGACGACCTGGATGTTGGGCTCGCTGACCGAGAGGTCGTAGCTGCGCGCCAGGGCCTGGCGCACCCGGCGGTAACCGAGCTCGTCGTGGATCGCGGTGACCTCGTAGTGCGGCTTGCCGGCATCGTCCTCGAGCGTGAACAGCCGCCACTTGCGGATCAGGCGGGGACTCAAGTACTGCAGGATGAAGGACTCATCCCGATAGTTGGCCCAGGCCTCCCGCAAGGTCGCCCGCCAGTCGCCGTTGCCGGCGAACTCGGGGAACCACTCGCGGTCTTCCTCGCTCGGCTCGGTGGCGATGCGGCGGATGTCCTGCATCATGTCGAGGCCGAGGGCGTAGGGATTGATGCCGGCATAGCGCGGATCGTCGAACTCCGGCTGGAAGACCACGTTGGAGTGGTTGTGCAGGATCTCCAGCATCGCCCCTTCGGTGAGCAGGCCTTTGTCGTAGAGGGCGTTGACGATGTAGTGGTGGACGAAGGTGGCGCAGCCCTCGTTCATCACCTTGGTCTGCTTCTGCGGATAGAAGTACTGGGCCAGGTTGCGGACGATGCGCAGCACCTCGCGCTGCCATTCCTCCAGCACCGGGCTGTTCTTCTCGATGAAGTAGAGCAGGTTTTCCTCGGGCAGCTTCAGCAGCTCCTTGCGTTTTGCCGTCTCGCCCGCGTCGGCCTTGGCGCCGGCCTTGTCGGGCCGCGGCGGCAAGGTGCGCCAGATGTCGTTGAAGGTGCGGACCTCGTACTCCTCGCGCGCGCGCTCGCGGTCCTCGCGCGCCCGGGCCGCCAGCTTCGGCGGCCGCCGATAGCGGAAGACGCCCTGGTCCATCACCGCGTGCGCCGCGTCGAGCAGGCTCTCGACCGCCTGGTGGCCGTGCCGCTCCTCGGCCTTGGTGATGTAGCTCTTGGCGAACTCCAGGTACTCGAGAATGCCTTCCGCGTCGGTCCACTGCCGAAACAGATAGTTGTTCTTGAAGAAATGGTTGTGGCCGAAGGCCGCGTGCGCCATCACCAGCGCCTGCACGGCCATGGTGTTGGCTTCCATGTTGTAGCTGATGCAGGGGCTGGAATTGATGACGATCTCGTAGGCGAGACCGGCATAACCCTTGCGGTACAGCACCTCCTCGCGCACGAAGCGCTTGCCGAAAGACCAGTGCCGGTACATCAGCGGCAGGCCGTGCGAGGCATAGGCGTCGAGCATCTGCTCGGCCGAGATGACCTCGATCTGGTTGGGGTAGACGTCGAGGCCCAGGTCGTCGAGCGCCACCTGCTGGATCGCATCGTAGGTCCGCTGCATGGTCTCGAAGCTCCACTCCGAGGACTCGAACAGCGGCGTGCCGCGCTCGCGCGGCTTCTCGCCGACGTTGGTGGCAGGTTTCATCGCCTCACGCCGCCTCGCGCGCGGTCGAGAACAGCTCGCGGAAGACGGGATAGATATCGGCGGGCCGGCAGATCCGCTTCATGGCGAAATTCTGCCACGCCTCCTTCACCCTCAGGTAAGCGCGCCAGAGCTCGGCACCACGCGATTCATCCTGAAAGATCTCGCTCTCGCGCTCGTCCAGGATCTCGACATAGGCGTAATACTGGCAATACGGCATCAGGGCTTCGGAGAGCAGCCTGACGCACTTCTCGGAATCGCCCGAGTAGTTCTCGCCGTCGGAGGCCTGCGCCGCGTAGATGTTCCACTGCGCCGCGGGATAGCGCTCGGCCAGCACCGTCTGCATCTCGCGCAGCGCCGTCGAGACCACGGTGCCGCCGCTTTCCTGGCTGTAGAAGAAGGTCTCTTCGTCGACCTCCTTGGCCTCGTGCGTGTGGCGGATGAAGACCACCTCGGTGCGTTCGTAACGGCGCTCGAGAAAGAGGTGCAGCAGCATGAAGAAACGCTTGGCCAGGTCCTTCTCGCGCTCGCCCATCGAGCCCGAGACGTCCATCAGGCAGAACATCACCGCCTTGGTGTTCGGCTCCGGTCGAGGCTCATAATAGTTGAAGCGAAGATCGTGCGGATCGATGAAGGGGATGACACGGCGCCGCTTGTTCAGCAGCTCCAGCTCCTCGTGCATCGCCTTCAGGTTCTGCTGCTGCCTGGCGTCGAGCGGGGCTCGCCGTTCCAGCTCCAGGATCTGCTTCTGCAACGCCGCGACCTGCTCCTTGTCCGGCCGCTTCAGGGCCAGGCGGCGGCTGAAGCTGTTGCGCATGGTGCGCAGTATGTTCAGGTTGGTCGGCGTGCCGACGGCGCTGAGGCCGGCGCGGTGCAGCTTGGTGGAGTAGACCTCCTTCAGGCTGGTCTTGACCAGGTCAGGCAGTTCCAAGTCCTCGAAAAAGAGGTCGAGAAACTCCTCGCGCGTCAGCGCAAAACGGAACTCGTCCTCGCCCTCGCCGGACTCGGTCGCCTGCTTGCCGCCGGCACCGGCCCCGGCCTCGGGCTTGGGCAGCTTGTCGCCGGCCATGTACTCCTTGTTGCCGGTGAAGACGCCGCGGCGGCGCCCGCCGGCGCGGCTCTGGCGCAAGCGCGGCTCGTCGATGCCCTTGGTCGGGATGGTGATGGTCTCGCCGCTGCCGAGGTCGCTGACCGAGCGTTCCTTTACCGAGCTGTTGACCACCTCCTTGATGCGCGCACGGGCACGGCGCAGGAAGCGCTGACGGTTGCCCAGGCTCTTGTCCTTGGGGTTACGCCGACGATCAATGAAAAATGACATCGCAACAAACCGACCGCTCAGCCCGCCTTGTTGACGCGCATGTACCATTCGACCAGGCGGCGGACTTGCCGCTCGGTATAGCCGCGCGCCTTCATGCGCTGCACGAACTGGTGGTGTTTCTCGTCGGTATCGCTGTCCTTCTTCGAGCCGAAGCTGATCACCGGCAGCAGGTCCTCGACTTGGCTGAACATCCGCTTCTCGATGACGTCGCGCAGCTTCTCGTAACTGGTCCAGGCCGGATTCTTGCCATCGTTGTGGGCGCGCGCCCGCAAGGCGAACTTGACCACCTCGTTGCGGAAGTCCTTCGGGTTGGCGATGCCGGCCGGCTTTTCGATCTTCGACAGCTCGGCGTCGAGGATCGAGCGGTTCAGGATCTGGCCGGTATCGGGATCCTTGAAGTCCTGCTCCTCGATCCAGGCGTCGGCGTAGGCGATATAGCGGTCGAACAGGTTCTGCCCGTATTCGCCGTAGGATTCGAGATAGGCCTTTTGGATCTCATTGCCGATGAACTCGGCATACCGCGGCGCCAGCTCCGACTTCAGGAAGTCGAGATACTGAGCTTCCAGCTCGGGCGTGAACTGCTCGCGCTTGACCGCATGCTCCAGCACGTACATCAGATGTACCGGGTCGGCGGCGACTTCCTCGGTATCGCAGTTGAAGGTCTCGGACAGGACCTTGAAGGCGAACCGCGTCGACACCCCCTGCATGCCCTCGTTGACGCCGGCGGTATCGCGGTATTCCTGCACCGACTTCGCCTTCGGGTCGGTGTCCCTCAGATTCTCACCGTCGTAGACCCGCATCTTCGAATAGAGCGACGAGTTCTCGTGCTCCTTGAGCCGGGTCAGGATCGAGAAACGGGCGAGATTGGTCAACGTCTCCGAGGCGCAGGAGGCGTCGACGAGTTCGCTCTGCTGCAGCAGCTTCTTGTAAATTTGCGCTTCCTCGGTGACGCGCAGGCAATACGGCACCTTGATCACGCAGATGCGGTCGAGGAAGGCTTCATTGTTCCTGTTGCTCTTGAACTGCTGCCACTCGGACTCGTTCGAATGCGCCAGCACGACGCCCTGGAAGGGGAAGGCGCCGACGCTTTCGGTGCCGACGTAATTGCCTTCCTGGGTCGCCGTCAGCAGCGGGTGCAGCACCTTGATCGGCGCCTTGAACATCTCGACGAACTCCAGCAGGCCCTGGGTCGTCCGGTTCAGGCCGCCGGAGTAGGAGTAGGCGTCGGGGTCGTTCTGGCTGTAATGCTCGAGCTTGCGGATGTCCACCTTGCCGACCAGCGAGGAGACGTCCTGGTTGTTCTCGTCGCCCGGCTCGGTCTTGGCGATGCAGGCCTGGCGCAACTTGGACGGCATCAGCTTGACGACGTTGAACGAGGAGAGATCGCCGCCGAACTCGTCCAGCCGCTTGATCGCCCAGGGTGAGGCGAGGCCGGTCAGGCGCCGTAGGGCGATGCCGTACTTCTCCTCCAGGAGATCGCCGAAGCGCTCCGGATCAAACAGGGCCAGGGGCGATTCGAACAGCGGGCTCAGTTCGTCGCCGGCCTTGAGTATGTAGACCGGGCGCTCCTCCATCAGCCGCTTCAGGCGATCGGCCAGCGAGGACTTGCCGCCGCCGACCGGGCCGAGCAGATAGAGGATCTGCTTGCGCTCCTCCAGTCCCTGCGCGGCGTAGCGGAAATAGTTCACGATCCGCTCGATCGTGTCCTCCATGCCGTAGAAGTCGTGGAAGGCCGGATAGCGCTTGATGGTGCGGTTGAGGAAAATCCGCCCCAGCCGGGGGTCGGTGCTGGTATCGACGATTTCCGGCTCGCCGATCGCCGCCGTCATCCGCTCGGCGGCGGTAGCGTACATCCCAGGGTCATCGCGGCAGGCGATGAGATAATCCTGTAACGTTAGCTCTTCGTATTGGCGGCGACTGTAATACTCGGAAAACTGCGCAAAAACGTTCATCTCAGGTCCGGCTCCTCGGTGTCGGCGAGCCTAAGCTCGCCACCTCGGGATAAGCCTTTGCGCCCCCGCTTCTCACCCCCTCGCCTGACCACTGTTCGTCCCGGCGATGGGCCGGCAGGATGGTCAGCGCTTCTACGCTAGGCTTACCCCATCCACTCGCTCCGTTCTCTCTCTTCAGGCACTGCTCGTACGCCTCTATTCGTTAATATGGGGACGCTACGACAGAACAAACAACGCTCAACTTCATTCGCCGTTTCACATGTACTTGAAAAAAATGTTTAAAATAGGGCTTTTTGCCTTATTCTCGTAAATTGATAATTAGTGATTACTACATAAAGCTTTCAGCGGCATTCCGCGGCTCAAGGCCAACGTATAGGTGCGTAGCTGCTTGTGTGACGTTAACCGCCCCGCCGAAACACAGGATATTGTCGTCAAGTGGCTAGCTTTCTCAACATTTATTAATGGGGTCCCGGCCGCCGGGGACTCGTGGAGCGGCCCGAGAGCCACGAAAACAGGCATACGAGCCAAATATTTAACCTTCTTCGCCCGATTCGGCGCCGGCTCCCTTTTAAGTGCGTGACATTTGCCGCGATGCAATAAGCCGTTCGCGACGGCGGGCCCCGAATTGCGCGAATCACCCGCTTAGACGGCGGCGCGGCCGTAGTAGAGCTGTACCGTGTGCCGGGCTTCGGCGAAGAAAAGCCAGCGCTCGACGACGATGCCGAGGCTGAATGACAAAGCCGCCAGAAGTGCCACCGCCGCGGCCAGGGCGGGCAGCCAAATCGCCGCCACAATCAACGCCAACGGCAGGGCGAAGCCTGCGGCCTGGACGATCCGGCGCAACTTTTCGGCGTGTCGGCGCGCCACCTCGAAGCCCATCTCGCGCAACAGATAATTCTGCTCCCAATGAGGAGATTCCAAGAGCCGCACCTTGCCCAGCCGGCCAAGACCGGTGGCGCTCTCTGCCGTCGCCACCGGTGCCGCCCGACCAATACGCCGCCAATAGTAAAGCTTGCCGCACCACGCCAGCGCCAGGGCGAGGATGGCGATGCCCGCCACCGTGGCGTTCGCCGCGCCGAAAAGCGACACCAGCGCGTTGAGCCAGACGGCGCCCCCGGCCAGCGCCAACAGCAGATAGTTTGGTGTCACCGTGGGCTGGTGCCACTCCGGCACGGCCCGAAGCGATGCGTAGATCTGTCCCGTGCACAGGACCGTCAACACTGCTAGCAGCGTGCTCAAGACGCCGAGCCCGCCCCAGATGCCGCCGGTCTCTCCCAGCGCCGCCCAGCCGAAGGCGAAGAGCAACGCCGGCGGATAGGCCAGCAGTGCCGCGACGCCCTCGCGCGAGAGCCACGACGAGCGCCACTGCGTCACCGCCCGCCAGGCGCGCTCTGGATGACCGAGGTGGAAGGTCGAGGACAGCAGTCCGGCGGTGATCAGCAGCAGCGCCACGCCCAAGACGACGCCGCCAAATAGGCGCAGCGGCGGCAACAGGCCAAGCGGCCCCAGCACGCCGAGCAGCATCAGCAAGCCGTAGCCCACGCCCGATGTGGTGGTGAAAAGTACGATTGAAACCGTGGGGCGCATGGCCCCCTCAGCCCGACAGCACGCGGTCGACCCAGGCCAGGAAGCCGCCTTCGGATACCACCGGTTCGAGCGCCTGCGGCGCTCCGGAGGCTTGCACGGGGGCGCGCGGCGGCAGGTATTTATTGGTCGGCCGGCAGCCCATCTCCGGCATCAGATCGAAGCCGCCACGCGCGGCGACCAAGCGCGAGACCTCGGACTGCGGATCGCCGAGATCGCCGAAGTGACGGGCCGAGGCCGGGCAGGTGGCGACGCATGCCGGCACGCGGTCTACCTCGTCCAGGTTTTCGTTGTAAATGCGGTCGATGCAGAGCGTGCACTTCTTCATCACGCCCGCATCCTCGTCGAACTCGCGGGCGCCATAGGGGCACGCCCACGAGCACAACTTGCAGCCGATGCAGAGGTCCTCGTCGACCAGGACGATGCCGTCCTCGGTGCGCTTGTACGAGGCCCCGGTCGGGCAGACGGTGACGCAGGGGGCGTCATCGCAATGCAGGCACGAGCGCGGGAAATGGACGGTGCGGCCGGTCGCGCCCTCGCCGGCTTCAAAGCTGTGCACGCGGTTGAGCCAGACGCCGCGCCCGCCGCCTGCGTAGGGCGCGAGGTCGGTGAGCGGCGCGTGGTAGCCGCCGGTGTTCCATTCCTTGCAGTTGACCGCGCAGGCGTGGCAACCCACGCAAGTGTCGAGATCGATGACCAGGCCCAGGCGCTTGTCGGTCGGCGTGCGCGGCAGATCGGTCATGATTTCGCCTTGCCCCGGAACTCGCTGCCGAAGCGCAGCACCGCCGGCCGCTCGCCGACGCCCGGTGGACGGAGCAGCGGGGCGAACTGTGGCGCGCTGGTCCCAGCCTCGGCCGGCCCCGCCTTCTCGATCCGGACCTTGAGGTCGTACCAAGCGGCCTGACCGGTGATCGGGTCGGCACTGGCGTAGCGATAACCGCTGCCGCCCTCGGGCAGCAGCTCGTCGATCAGGTGATTCAAAAGGAAGCCCTGGCGCGCCTCGGGCGCGTCCGCCGCCAGGTTCCAGGCGCCGGCGCGCTTGCCGACGGCATTCCAGGTCCAGACCGTGGACTCGTTGACCCCCTCCATCAGCCGGGCCTTGGCGCGGACCCGGCCGTGCCGGCTGGTGATCCAGACCCAGTCGTCGTCGGCGATGCCCAGGCGTTCGGCCAGAACACGGGACAGATAGATCGGATTGGCGCCGTGGATTTGCCGCAGCCAAGCGTTCTGCGAACCCCACGAGTGGTACATCGCCATCGGCCGCTGCGTCACTGCGTGCAGCTCGAACGCCGCGCTCCCCGCCGTCTCCTCGAAGGGCGGATACCAGAACGGCAACGGGTCGAAATAACGGACCAGCCGCTCGCGGTGCGCCTCCGGCGGCTGCACCGCCCCGTGCCCGAGCCCGGCCAGCCGGAACTTCTGCAGCACCTCGCTGTAGAGCTGCGGCACGATGCGCTCGGGCGTATCGATGAAGCCCATCGCCACCGCGAAGTCGAGATAGTCCTTGTTGGCAAATTTGAAGTAGCGCTGCTCGGGGCTGAGCTCGTGGCGCCAGAAGCACTGGTTCTCGACATAGCGCTCGAGCTGCGCCGGGTTGACCGCACCGACGCCGGCGGCGTTGCCATCGGGGCCGCGCCAGCCGGCCAGCGAGCCGATGCCCGGGCGGCGCTCGTGATGCACCAGATAGTCTGGATAACCGCCCGGAAAGCGCGGACCGCCGCTTTCGTTGACCATGCCGGGCAGGCCCAGGCGGGCGCCCAGATCGAGCAAGACGTCCTGAAACGGCCGGACATCGCGATCGGGTTTAACGACCGGCTGGCGAATGGCGTCGGCGGGACCGTCGGCGTCGCAGATCGGCCGGTCCAGGAGCGAGATGCAATCCCAACGCTCGAGATAGGTGGTGTCGGGCAGCACCAGGTCGGCATAGGCCACCATCTCCGAGAAAAAGGCGTCGGAATAGATGATGTAGGGAATCTTGTACTCGCCGCTGGCGGGGTCGCGGTCGGTCAGCATGTCGATGGTCTCGGAGGTGTTCATCGCCGAGTTCCAGGCCATGTTGGCCATGTACATGAACAGCGTGTCGATCTTGTAGGGGTCGCCCGCCCAGGCGTTCTTGATCACCAGGTGCATCATGCCGTGGGCGGCGATCGGCGCCTCCCACGAGAACGCCTTGTCGATCCGCCTGGGGCTGCCGTCGGCCTCGACCAGAAGATCGTCCGGGCCCGCCGGAAAGCCGAGCGGCGGCCCCGCCAGCGGCTTGCCCGGGCCGACCTGGCCGGGCTTGCCGGCCGGCCTGGGTCCCGGCGGCGCCGGCTTGGGAAACGGCGGCTTGTGACGGAAGCCGCCGGGCACGTCGATGCTGCCCAACAGCAGCTGCAGCAGATGCAGGGCGCGGCAGGTCTGGAAACCATTTGAATGCGCCGAGATCCCGCGCATCGCGTGCATCGCCACCGGCCGGCCGACCATGCGCTCGTGGCGGCGGCCGGTCCAGTCGGTCCAGGGCACCTCCAGCACCACCTCCTGCTCGAAAGCAACGGTGGCGAGCTCGGCGGCGATGCGCCGGATGGTCGCCGCCGGGATGCCGACGGCCTCGGCCACTGCTGCCGGTGCGTAGGCCTCGTCGAGATAGCGCTCGGCGATGAGCTGGAACACCGGCACCGCCTGGCGTCCGTCGTCGAGCCGAAACTCGCCCGTCAGCGCCGGCTTGGCGTCGGGGTCGCTGGCGGGCAGCATCGCTTTGCGTTCCCGATCCCAGACCAGCGGACGCCCCTCGCCGTCGCGAGCGAACAGGCCGTCGTCGCCTGCCGCGGGCCGGCGCAGCACCAGCCAGGGGGCGTTGGTGTAGCGCGCCAAGTAGGCGAGATCGACCTTGCCGGCCTTGAGCAGCTCATGCATCAGCGCGAGCACCAACAGGCCGTCGCGGCCGGGCCGGATCGGCAGCCATTCGTCGGCGATCGCGGAATAGCCGGTGCGCACCGGATTGACCGAGACGAACTTGGCGCCGCGCTGCTTGAGCTGGGCCAGGCCGATTTTGATCGGGTTGCTGTCGTGGTCCTCGGCGACGCCGAACATCATGAAGTAGCGCGCGTGCTGCCAATCCGGCTCGCCGAACTCCCAGAACGAGCCGCCGATGGTGTAGATCCCGCCGGCCGCCATGTTGACCGAGCAGAAGCCGCCGTGCGCGGCGTAGTTCAAGGTGCCGAACTGGCTCGCCCACCAGCCGGTGAGCGCCTGGCTCTGGTCGCGGCCGGTGAAGAAGGCGAGCTGGCGCGGATCGCGGGCCCGGATCGCCGCCAGACGCGCCGTCGCCAGATCGAGCGCCTCATCCCAGCCGATCTCGACGAATTCGCCGGCGCCGCGTTCGCCGACCCGCTTCAACGGCTTCGACAGCCGGGCCGGCGAATAGTGCTGCATGATGCCGGCCGAGCCCTTGGCGCAGAGAACGCCGCCGTTCACCGGGTGGTTCGGGTTGCCCTCGATGTAGCGCAACCGACCACCCTTAAGGTGCACCTTTATGCCGCAGCGGCAGGCGCACATGTAGCAGGTGGTGTACTTGATCTCGTCCGATACTTTGGGGGAGGTCTCGACTCGGTGGCCAGACCTTGAACTCGTCTCGACCGACACTTGGTCCCGCTTCCCTCTGTGGCCGCACCGCCGATACCCGCACCCAGACGGCGGCCCGATGATAAGCGCCGCACCACCTCCGCAGCAATGCTTGGGCGCCGCAGGGCCGTCGCGGCGTCAGTGAGAGCGCGGGCCCGGCCGGATCAACTGCGCCGCCCCGGCCGCGACCAGCCGAAGGCATGGGGCCACATCCGCCAGTCCGGGTCGTCACCCAGCTCCTGCGCGGCCTGCAGGGGCCAGTTGGGGTTCCACAACAGCTCGCGCGCCAGCGCCACCAAGTCACCGGCCTGCTGCTCCAGGGCAGCCTCGGCCTGGGTCGGGCGGGTGACGCGGCCGCCAAGCAAGACCTTGACTTCGGCCACCTGGCGCAGGCGGCTGGCGGTCTCGATCTGCAAGCCGCCGGGCTCGCCCGAGGCGGCGTCGATGAGCGGTGTGCCGCCGCTGGCAAGATCGATGACGTCGACGCCGTTTTCAGCCAGGGCGTCCACGAAGGCGACGGTGTCCGCGATGCGCCATCCGGCCTGGGCGCTGTCGATCGGCGTCAAGCGGTAGAAGAGCGGCAGCTCCGCAGGCCAGACCGCCCGCACCCGGTCCACCACTTCGAGCGGGAAGCTCATCCGCGAATCACGGTCGCCGCCGAATTCGTCGCCACGTCGATTGGTCGTCGGGGCCAGAAAGTCGTGCAACAGGCTGCCGACACCGCCGTGGATCTCCAGGGCGTCGAAGCGCGCTTCGGCGGCCCGCCGCGTGGCCAGCTCATAGGAGTCGAGCAGGCTTTCCAGATAGGCCCGCGAGAACTCGTGCAAGGCCGGCCCGCCGCGTGCCGCGGCACGGGGGCTCTCCTCACCCAAATCCCAGTACGCCTGGTTCTGGCGCAACTGCTCCGCGGCGCTTTCGGGCGCGGCATCCCAGGGCCGCGGCACCACGTGGCTGCTGCCCGAGTGGGCCAGCTGAATCGCCGAGGCGGCGCCATGCTGGCGTAGAAACTCGGTCAGGCGCAGCAGCGGCGGCACATGCTCGTCCTGCCAGATGCCGGAGCCGCCCTGAATGATTCGGCCCTGGCGCATGATCGCCGTCGCCTCGTAGAAGATCAGTCCGGCGCCGCCGGCGGCGAAGCGGGCCAAATGCGTCAGATGCCAATCGCCTGCCATGCCGGCGACGGCGCTGTAGGTGGCCATCGGACCCACCACCACGCGGTTCTTCAACTCGAGCCCACGAATCGTCAACGGGCTGAACAACGACGACATGGCTGGATTGCCCCTTTTTTCTTCTGTTATCGCGGCACTATAACAATTTCACCTGCGGCGACCCAATTCGTTCCGCCCGAGACGCACGAACACGAAGACCGTCGATGCAACGGCGCGCCGGTTACTGCGAAATTCCCTGGCCGCCGTCGATGTAGATGGTCTCGCCGGTCAGGAAGCTCAGCTCCGCATCGAACAGCGCGCCGATCAGCCGCGCGACTTCTTCTGCCTCGCCCGGTCCGCCGGTGGGGATTCGCTGCCTGATGAACTCGTTGAAGTTCGGATTGGCCCGGTGGCGCTTGTTCAGGTCAGTGGCGATGAAACCCGGGGCCACGTTGATGACGCGGATGTTGCGCTTGGCCCATTCCACCGCCAGACAGCGGGTCAGCGCGCCGACGCCGGCCTTGGAGGCGCAGTAGGCGGCCGAGTAGCGCACGCCCAGCTTGTCGAAGAACGAGCCCAGGTTGACGACGGTGCCGCCGCCGGCCGCCACCAGGTGCGGATAAGCGTCGCGGCAGAGCGTGAAGACGGCGGTGACGTTGACCGCCAGAACATGGGCGAAGTCGGCCGAAGCGCATTCGGCGCTGGGCGCCTCGAGATGAGCCCCGGCGTTGTTGACGAGGCCGATCAGCCCGCCCTCGCCCGCCGCCAGCTCGGCCAGCAGCTCTCGTCCGCGCGCCTCGTCGACGACATCCAGGCGATGCCTGCTGAGGCGCGCCGCCAGCGCCGCCGGGACCTCGCGGTCCTCCGGGCCGAGGCCCTTGCGGCTGAGGCAGCCGACGCGATAGCCGCGACGCGCAAGCTCGAGAGCGATGGCAGCGCCGATGCCGCGGCTGGCGCCGGTGACGGCGATGACGCCGGCGCGCGCCATCTCAGCGGTCCCTGAAGGCCGGCTTGCGCTTCTCCAGGAAGGCCTTGGCGCCTTCCTCGGCGTCCTCGGTCCCGAAGGCCAGCGCGTTGAGATCGGCCTCCATGTCCAGACCCTCGGAGAGACCGGCGTCGCCGGCCCGCTGCACCGCCTCGCGGGCGAACTTCAGGGCCAGCAGGCCATAGCCCGAGAACTCGCGGGCGAAGGCCATGCCCGCCGCCACCGCCTCGCCTTCGATGACGCGGTTGACGAGGCCGAAGCGGAACGCCTCCTCGGCATCGACCATCCGTCCGCTCATGATCATCTCCAGGGCCCGGCCCTGGCCGACCAGGCGCGCCAGGCGCTGCGTGCCGCCGTAACCGGGAATGAGGCCGAGCTTGATCTCCGGCAGGCCGAGGCGCGCGTTCGCTGTCGCCACGCGCAAGGTGCAGGCCATCGCCAGCTCCAGCCCGCCGCCCAGCGCGTAGCCGTTGATGATGGCGAGCGACGGCAGGCGCAGGCGGTCGAGGCGGGCGAAGGTGCGCTGGCCGCGCTCGGCGCTGGCCCGGGCCTCGGCGGCCGTGCGGCCCATGAATTCGGTGATGTCGGCGCCGGCGCAGAACGCCTTGTCGCCGGCCCCGGTGATCAACAGGGTGCGGGCGTCGCTCGCCTCCGCCTCAGTGAAGCAGCGGTCGAGTTCGGCCACCACCTCGTTGCTGAGCGCGTTCAGGGCCTTGGGCCGATTCAGGGTGATGAGGGCGAATTCCTCGCGGCGGGTGAACTCGACCGGCATGGCGACCTCCTCAATCGCTGACTGGATGGCGCCCGGCTACCATGACGACGCCCTGACATAGACCAGGCGGTAGATCCCTCGCTCGGCGCCCGCGGCGGCGCCGTGGCGCTGCAGCTCCGCCGCCGGGACAAGCTCATCGACGGCACGGCGCAGGCTGGCCTCGTCCGCCGCGTCGACCGCCAGGGCCCAGCGCGCGGTGCGGTCCGGGCCTTGCCGGAGGCGGCTCTCGGCGGTCTCGCCCAGCGCGCTCGCTGGCTCGGCCTGCCAGAGCTCGGCGCGGACCACGCCCGGCCGCGCCACCAGCGCCGGCAAAACCTGCTCGACCAGCCAGGATTCGAGCCTGCTTTCGGCCTCGGGCGCCGGCTCCAGGCGGATCGTGCAGCAGACGCCGCCTCGGCCCTCGCCCTGGCGCGCACGGACCCGCATCACCGTGCGAACGATGCCCCGGAAATGGGGCAAGACGCGCCGCGTCCAGTCCGTCGGGTTGTTGATCTGCGCCTGGTAGGCGTCGCTGAACAGAACCTCGGGCGCCTCGGTCTCATAGACGGCGAACACCTTGGGGCTGCCCTCGATGGCGCTGTAACGCGTCCCGGACAGGAAACCCGGGCAGGAGGCACGCTCGTTGACGTGCTGGCGGATGTACCACTCCTCGAAGTCCGCCGTGCCGTGCTCGGCAACGTCGGTCCAGACCGCCAGAATGCCACTCGACATGATCTCGCCTCCTTCTCGCCTCTGCCAAGACTAGCGCAGGCGGCGTCGCCGGCGATAGGCTGGACGCCAACGAACCGAGGGAGGAGCGCCATGGCCAACGCCTACAGTCTGGACGGCAAGACCGCGGTGGTCACCGCCGCCGCGCACGGCATCGGCCGCGCCATCGCGCTTGCCTTCGCCGCCGCCGGAGCCAGGGTGGTCTGCTCCGACATCGCCGCCGAAGCCGTGGCGGCGACCGCGGCGAGCATCGTCGAAGCCGGCGGCCAGGCGATCGCGGTCCCCGCCGACGTCAGCAAGCTGGCCGACATGGAGAAGCTGGCGGCGCGCGCGCTCGAGACCTACGGCGGCATTCAGGTGCTGCTCTTCGGCGCCGCCGTGCAGGATGGCGCCGCCGACGTCGTATCCCTGGAGCCGGCGGTCTGGAACCAGGTGCTGGCGGTGAACCTGACCGGCGCCTTCTATGCCGCCAAGGCCTGCCTGCCGCACCTTATCGCCGGCGGCGGCGGCAGCGTCATCCTGATTGCCTCGCAGCTCGGCTCGGTGGCGACGCCGGGCCGCGCCGCCTATTGCGCGACCAAGGGGGCGCTGATCCAGATGGCCAAGGTCATGGCGGCCGACCATGCGACGCAGAAGGTCCGCGTCAACACGCTGTCGCCGGGCGCGGTGGAAACGGACCGGCTGTTGCGGCGCTTCGCCGACATGCCGGCGGCGCGCGCCGCACTGGGCCCCAAGCACCTGCTCGGCCGCCTGGGACAGCCGCAGGAGATCGCCAATGCCGCCGTCTTCCTGGCCAGCGACGCCTCAAGTTTCATGACCGGCGCCGACCTGCTGGTCGACGGCGGCTACAACGCGGTTTAAGCCCGTTGAACTGCCGAGGATGGCCTTTGCGCGCCGCAGGGGCTGTAACGGGGATTCTTTAGGAAGATCGGAATGTCGGAGGCGACGGCGGTTTCCTGGCGCCAGCTGCTCGGCGGCGGCTATCTGCTGCCGCTGACGGTGATCTGCCTCGGCATCTCTCTGCACGCCGTCAACATCCCGCTGACCGCGACGATCCTGCCGAGCGCGGTGGCGGAGATCGGCGGCCTCGAATTCCTCAGCTGGACCGCCACGGTCTACTTGGTCGCCTCGCTGCTGACCTCGGTCAGTGGCGCCCGGTTGCGCCGCCGGCTTGGCAGCGGCAACGCGTACGCCGCCGCCGGCGCGCTGTTCGCAGCCGGCTCGCTGCTCTGCGCCCTCAGCCCAGGCATCGATGTCATGCTGGTCGGCCGCACCTTCCAGGGCGCCGGCGGCGGCCTCATCCTGGCGCTCGGCTATGGTTTAATCCGCAGCCAGTTTCCCGAGGCGCTCTGGGCCCGCATCTTCGCCCTGGTCTCCGGCATCTGGGGTGCGGCCGCGATCCTTGGCGCCTTCATCGGCGGCATCTTCGCCGACCTCTGGTCCTGGCGCGGCGCTTACTACGTCATGCTGCCGCTGGCGTTGCTGCTGATCGGCCTGGCCCGCTTCGGGCTCCCCCGGAGGCCGCGTCAGGACGCTTCATCGGATCCGTATCCGTTCCGCCGGCTGCTGCTGTTGGGCGGCGCGATCTTGGCGGTGGCGACAAGTGGCAACCTGGCCGCACCGACATGGCGGTTCGGGGTGATCCTGGCCTCGTTGCCGCTGATCCTGCTGGCCTTGCGGCTCGATGCCAGGGCCTCGAACCGGCTGTTGCCCCGGCACGCCTTCTCGCCGCGAGCGGTCGTCGGCCTGGGCCTCTGGCTGATTTTCCTGTTGATGCTGGCGCTGACCGCCTTCAGCGTCTACGGACCGGTGCTGCTGCAGAGCCTGCACGGCGTTCCGGCCACGCTCGCCGGCGCTTTCGTGGCCTGGTCCTCGCTTTCCTGGACCATCACCGCGCTCATCGTCGCCAGCTTGCCGGCCTTGCCCGAACGGGCCGTCCTCGTGGCCGGCCCGGCGGTGATGCTGGCCGGGCTCGGCGGTCTCGCCGTGGTGCTGCCGTCCGGGCCGGTCTGGCTGATACCGGTGCTGGTATTCTGTCTGGGCGGCGGCATCGGCATGGGTTGGGCCTTCATCTGCAAGCGGATCCTGAGTTTCGCCGCCGGGGGCGACGGCGACGTCGCCGCCGCGGCGATCCCGACGACGCAGATGTTCGGCTTCGCCTTCGGCGCTGCCATTTCCGGCCTGATCGCCAACGCCGCCGGTTTCGCCGAGGGCCTGAGCCCGCTCAGCGCCGCCGCGGTCGCGCGCTGGCTGTTCGCTGGCTTCGCCTTGGCCGCGCTGGCGGCGCTGGCGGCCGCGCTGCGCCTGGTGGCGCTGGAGCGTTCGGCCGCACGGACCATCGTGCCACGCGCCGCCCCCTGAGCGAACCCTTGTCGCCGGCCTTCACCTCGTCCATTCTGGCGCCAAATCGCCGTCCGCCGGCGCTCCCCGCCGGCCCCCTCAAGGAGACGCCGTCATGACCGACGCCGCCCTCAGCAATGCCGGCATCATCGCCGCCTACCGGGAGAAGACGCCCGGTTCGGCCAAGCTGGCAGAGCGCGCCAAGAACCTGCTGCCCAGCGGCATTACCCACGATACCCGCTATATCGAGCCTTACGGCATCTACGTCGAGCACGCCAAGGGCCCGCGCAAGTGGGACGTCGACGGCAACGAGTATGTCGATTACTTCGGCGGCCACGGCGCCCTGCTGCTCGGGCACAACCACCCGGTGGTGTTGAAGGCGATCCACGAGGCCATGGACCAGGGCAGTCACTTCGGCGCCAACCACCCGCGCGAGGTGCGCTGGGCCGAGCTGGTGCAGAAGCTCGTGCCCTCGGCCGAGCGGGTGCGCTTCACCTCCTCCGGCACCGAGGCGACGCACATGGCGCTGCGCCTGGCCCGCGCCTACAGCGGCCGGCACAAGCTCGCCCGCATCATGACGCACTTCCACGGCTGGCACGACCACATGACCTCAGGCTACACCTCGCACTTCGACGGCAGCGCGACGCCGGGTGTGCTCGAGGGCGTGGCCGAAAACGTGGTGCTGCTGCCGCCGAACGACGTCGACGCGGCCAAGCGCCTTTTGGAAGATGACGACATCGCCGCCCTGTTCCTGGAGCCGACCGGCGGCTCTTTCGGCATGGTGCCGATCAGCGCCGACTATATCGCCGCCCTGCGCGACATCACCCAGGCCCGCGGCATCGTGCTGGTCTTCGACGAGGTCATCACCGGCTTCCGCGTCGCGCCCGGCGGCGCCCAGGCCCGCTTCGGGATCACGCCGGACATGACCACCCTGGCCAAGATCGTCGCCGGCGGGCTGCCGGGCGGCGCCGTCGTCGGCCGCAAGGAGATCCTCGACAACCTCGACTTCCAAGCCGCCGACGCCAAGGGCCGCGAGAAGATCGCCCACCCGGGGACCTTCAACGCCAATCCGGTCTCGGCTGCCGCCGGCATCGCCGCGCTGGAGATCATCGACGAGAGCGACGCCTGCGAGCGCGCCAACCAGTACACGGACGAGCTGCGCCGGCGCATGAACCAGGTGCTGGCCGACGAGGGCCTCGCCTGGGCGGTCTACGGCACCTTCTCGGGCTTCCATACCTACACCAACCCGAAGGGCCGCAAGATCGATCCGCTGAACTTCAACCCCTACGACATTCCCTTCGAGGAGCTGAAGGCCAAGGACAAGCGGCTGGTGCACCGGGTCAGGCTGGCCATGCTGGTCAACGGCGTCGACCTGATGGGCTGGCCCGGCGGCCTGGTCTCGGCGACGCACGGTCCGGCCGAGCTGGAGCAGACGGTGGAAGCCTTCGCCGCCTCGATCGCCATGCTGAAGCGCGACGGCGAGGTCTGAGGCGGTCTACATCACGCCGCGGTAAAGCCCGCCGTCCAGCAGCAGGCTCTGGCCGGTGATGTAGCCGGCCGGCACCGAGCACAGGAAAGCGCAGCATTCGCCGAACTCCTCCGGCGTGCCGAAGCGCCCCGCAGGCACTTCGGCTGCGCGCTCGACCGCGAGCTCGTTCTCGGATTTGCCCAGCACCTTGGCATTCGACTTGATGCCGCCGCGCAGGCGGTCGGTGTCGAAATAGCCGGGCAGGATATGGTTGATGGTGACGTTGTGCTGGGCCACGCCGCGGGCGACGCCGGCGAGGAACGCGGTGAGACCGCCGCGCGCGCCGCTCGAGAGGTCGAGGCCGAAGACCGGCATCTTCACGCTGACCGACGTGATGTTGACGATGCGCCCGAAGCGCCGCTCGATCATGTCGCCGATGGTCGCCTGAATGAGCTCGATCGGCGTCACCATGTTCATGGTGACGCCGGTCAGCATGGCCTCGCGGTCGAGCTCGCGGAAGTCCTTGTAAGGCGGGCCGCCGTTGTTGTTGACCAGGATGTCGGGATCGGGGCAGGCGCTGAGCAGGGCCTGCTGACCCTCGCGGCTGGAGACATCGCCAACGACGGCAGTCACGGCGACACCGGTGGCGGCGCTGATCTCGTCCGCGGTCCGCTGCAAGACCGCCTCGTCGCGGCCGTTGATGGTGACCTCGACGCCGGCCCGGGCCAGCGCCATGGCGCAGCCGCGCCCGAGCCCGCGGCTCGAGGCGCAGACGATGGCCTTGCGGCCCTTGATGCCAAGATCCATGTCGTTTCCCCTTGCTATTCGCCGCATTCTAGGACCGCCGCCGCCACCGCGGCGGCGGTCTCGCTATCCAGCGGACCGCTCGTACCAATACAGGGTCCGGCCGCTGCCGGAAATGGTCTCCGCACCGATGATGCGTGCCTGGGCGGCAAGTGCAGCTTCGAAAGCGGCCTTGTTGTAATCCTGAAAGATGTCCTCGCGCAGCATCAGCATCTTCTGAATGCGCGGATCGCTCTTCTCGACGAACTCAATGATGCCCCTGTCAGCGCAGGCCGTCAGCCAGTCGACGACTTCCGTCAGCGGCACGTTGCGGCCGATTGCCAGATGGTGCTCCAGGGCAAGGGCGATAAGCGCGTCGGGACGATCACGACGCGCCAGTCCTACGCGCTCCGCTTGACGCCATCCCTGGTCGGGGCTTGGGTTAGCGGCGTCGAGGAAGAGCGGCTGGAAGCGTAACCCCTTATCAGCGGCGCGCCGGAAGGCCTTTTCCAGGGCGCCCTGATCGTAGTCGAAGCCGATGACATGTTCCGCACCACGGTTCAATGCCAGCTCGGCGAACAGGCCGGTGTTGCAGCCTAAGCAGACTCCATCAGCTTGACCAACGAATCTTCGGCATGATTCCATCGTCGCACTGATTCGCGAGGGCGGCGGGACATGGCGGGGAAATCTCC